>Ga0207695_10000271_pt1 | contig 129900 bp, 123 predicted proteins | sample KBSC54metaG_FD_184354 | JGI IMG/M metagenome (GOLD analysis project Ga0207695, IMG submission 184354) | Corn rhizosphere microbial communities from Kellogg Biological Station, Michigan, USA - KBS C5-4 metaG (SPAdes) (version 2) | ecosystem: Host-associated > Plants > Roots > Rhizosphere >... | reverse complement strand
GGCGACAGGTAATCGACAAACAGCTTGCCGATCAAATGATCCATTTCGTGCTGGATGCACACGGCGAGCAGGCCGTGCGCCTCGATGCGCAACGGCTGGCCGTGGCGGTCCTGCGCTTCGACGACGATGTGTTCGGCGCGCTCGACGTCGGCAAAGATGCCGGGCACGGACAAGCACCCTTCCTGATAAACCTGCTCGCCGTCGCGTTCGACGACTTTCGGGTTGATCAGCACGAGCGGCTGATTTTTCTCTTCGGAGACATCGAGCACGAGCAGCTGTTTGTGCTCGTTGACCTGCGTCGCGGCCAAGCCAATGCCCGGCGCTGCGTACATCGTCGCGAACATCGCGTCGATCAGATCGTGCAACGTCTTGTCGAAAGTCGTGACCGGCTGTGCCTTGGTGCGCAGTCGCGGATCGGGGAATTCCAGTATCGTCAACATGGGTATCAATGTGGGGTCGGTCCAGGGCACGCGCAAGAAGCGATGGCGGCCATCGTTTAAGGGAAAAATTCTACTCCGAATCGGCACTTGAAGCGACTTTCCTGCTTCGAGGAACGGGCAAAAGCCGATTTTGTCGACGAGGTCATTTTCTCCGGTAAATTTTTCGTATACACTCAAGAAGCCCTTGGGGAATCAGGTAATTGGCAGCCATGCTTAAAAAACTACCTGCAGTTGTCGCTGGAATGGTGCTCACCCTCACGGCTTTTGCCGCGACCGTGGAGCTTGCCAAAGATCATCCGGACACCTACACGGTGCGCAAAGGGGATACGCTGTGGAGCATTTCCGCGCGGTTCCTGCACCGGCCGTGGCAGTGGCCGGAAGTTTGGCAGGCCAATCCGCAAGTCCATAACCCGCATCTGATCTATCCGGGCGACGTGCTCAATCTGGCCTATCTCAATGGCCAAACGAGCATTGGCGTCGCCAGCCGCGGCGGCGGTGTCGAGCCGCATACGCGCGTCGAGCAGTTGGAAAGTGCGATCAAACCGCTGCCGCTGTCGGTGATCGAGGATTACCTCAAGAAGCCGCGCATGCTCAATGAGGAAGATTTCAAGCACGCCCCGCATGTCGTCGGCTTCGAAGACCACCACATCGCCGGCTCGCCTGGCCAACTGGTTTACGTGCGTGGCCTGGAAGGTCAGCCGGGCCAGCATTTCGCGCTGGCACGCCCGATCGGCCGCTACTACGAGATCACGTCCAAGGACGGCCATGCCAGTGCGCTTTTCCGCCAGTCGCTCGAGAATCGGGACGGGCGTCCGGAAATGATCTGGCATCATGGTCCGGACGAATGGACCCTGCACGGTGACGTGCATTTCCTCGGTTACGAGATGCTGAACTTCGGCGATGTGCAGGTCACCAAGTCCGGCAATCCGGCCTCGACGATCGCCGTTGCTACCGACTACGAAATCCGCCGCGGCGATTTCGTGTTGCCGCTGGACAACATGCCCTACGACGCGGAATACATTCCGCATCCGCCGAAACAGGTTCCGGCCGGCATGCGCGTGATCGCATTCACCGACGCACTCAACGCGGTGGGCCGCATGCAGGTCGTCGCGTTGTCGGACGGCGCCGCCGATGGCGTGGAGAACGGCCAGACGTATTCGATCTACAGCCCAGGCGATGTGGTCAACGACCAGTTCGACTATCCGGAGTTGAGCACGCGCGCTTTCTTCAACCATGAAGACGCCAAGGTGCAGCTGCCGGAGGAGTACGTCGGCCACGTCATGGTGTTCCGCACCTTCGATCGCGTCAGTTACGGCCTGATCATGGATGGCATCCGTCCGGTGCATCGCGGCGACAAACTCTACGACCCGGACCACACGTAAGACTTTTCTGATCTTGTTGCAGACGGCGCGAATTCGCGCCGTTTGTTTTTTGGCGTCCACTAAACTGCGCGGATGCCGATCGAACTTTCCATCGAGGAAACCCGCGCCTGGTTGACGCTGCTGCGTGCGCCGGGACTCGGCGGCGCGGGGATTCGCGAATTGGTCGCGCGCGAAGGCTCGGCCGCTGGCGCGCTCGCCTGTGCGCGCCGCAGCGGGCCCGAGAGTGCACGCCCATGGCTGGCTGCGGCGGACGCCGATCTTGTCGATGCCGACTTGCGCTGGCTCGAAGCGCCGGATCGTCACCTGCTCGTGTGCACGGGCGAAGATTTCCCGCTGCTGCTGCGCGAAATCTCCGGCGCGCCGGCTGCGCTGTTCGTCGCTGGCGATCCAACATGCCTGTGGTCGCCGCAGATCGCGATGGTCGGCGCGCGCCGCGCGAGCGGCGCAGGTCTGGCGAACGCACGCGCATTCGCCAAGACGTTCGCACTTGCAGGCAACGTCATCACCAGCGGTCTGGCCGAAGGCGTGGACGGTGCTGCGCACGAAGGCGCGCTCGAGGGTGCCGGCAAAACAATCGCGGTGCTCGGCACCGGGCCGGATCTGGTTTATCCGCGCCAGCACAAGGATCTCGCCGCGCGCATCGTCGAACACGGCGCGCTGGTGTCGGAATTTCCGCCGGGCACGCCCGGCAAGCCCGAGTTCTTTCCGCGCCGCAATCGCATCATTGCCGGCTTGAGCCTCGGCACGCTCGTCGTCGAAGCGGGCCTGAACTCGGGCTCTTTGATCACGGCTCGGTTTGCGGCCGAACAAGGCCGCGAAGTGTTTGCCCTGCCCGGCACGATCCACAACCCGCTCGCGCGCGGTGCTCACCGCCTGATCCGCGACGGCGCCAAACTCGTGGAGACCGCAGAGGAGGTGCTCGAGGAATTACGCGGCGTCGGCGGCCTGCTCGCGCAGGGGTTGCGCCGACGTCTGGACACGACGGTCGCGCCGAGCACCGCGCCGGCAGCGGATGTCCCCACGCGCGATCCGGACTACCTACGCTTGCTCGCTGCGCTGGACACTCGCGCGTCGGCGATCGACGAGCTCGTTGCCCACACCGGCCTGCCCGCAGCGACGCTGTCGTCGATGCTGCTCGTGCTCGAGCTGGACGGTGTTGTCGCCGCTGAAAACGGGCGTTATTCGCGACGCGAAGCGTGAAGTCTGTCCGCCCGCGGCTTGACATTACGGCGTCGACTGTGGGCACACTGAAAAAAGAAAGCCCGCTCCAAGCCGGGCACAGCCCCGCGTTCATGGCAAAGAATCTGCTCATCGTCGAGTCGCCTGCCAAGGCCAAGACGATCAACAAATACCTGGGCAAGGACTTCATCGTCCTTGCCTCGTACGGGCACGTGCGCGACTTGCGTCCGAAGGAAGGCGCGGTCGATCCCGAGCGCGACTTCGCCATGCAATACGAGTTGATCGACCGGAACGAAAAGCATGTCGAAGCAATCGCCAAGGCCGCCGCCAAGGCCGAGGCTCTGTATCTGGCGACCGACTTGGATCGCGAAGGTGAGGCGATTTCCTGGCACATCGCCGAGATCCTGAAACAACGCAAGCTGCTCGACGGCAAAAAGCTGCATCGCGTCGTGTTCTCGGAAATCACGCCGCACGCAATCCAGGAAGCCGTCGCGCATCCGCGCGAGCTGTCGCTGGATCTCGTCAACGCGCAGCAGGCGCGGCGCGCGCTCGATTATCTGGTCGGCTTCAATCTGTCGCCGGTGCTGTGGCGCAAGGTGCAGCGCGGCCTGTCGGCCGGGCGGGTGCAATCGCCGGCGCTGCGCATGATCGTCGAACGCGAAGAGGAAATCGAAGCGTTCAAGGCGCGCGAATACTGGAGCATCGAAGCCGATTGCGCGCACCCGGACCAGCGCTTCAGTGCGCGCCTGACGCGTCTGCGCGGCAAGAAGTTTGAACAATTCGACCTGACTAACGAGGCCGACGCACACGCCGCACGCGACTTCCTGCGCAAGTCCGCGCAGGGCCGCCTCGTCGTTGCCGAGGTGCAGTCCAAGGAACGCAAGCGGCGCCCAGCGCCTCCGTTCACGACCTCGACGCTGCAGCAGGAAGCGGCGCGCAAACTCGGTTTTTCGACCAGCCGCACGATGCGCATCGCGCAGGGTTTGTACGAAGGCGTGGCGATCGGCGACGAAGGCACGGTCGGTCTGATTTCGTACATGCGTACCGATTCGGTAAACCTCGCCAATGATGCGATCGCCGAGATCCGCAAAGTGATCGCGCGCGACTTCGGCAGCAAGGCGCTGCCGGAAAGCCCCAATCTGTACCGCAGCAAGTCGAAGAACGCGCAAGAAGCGCACGAAGCGATCCGCCCGACCTCGGCCCTGCACACGCCGGCCAGCATCGGCGCGTACCTCAACGACGACCAGCGCAAGCTCTACGATTTGATCTGGAAGCGCGCGGTCGCTTCGCAGATGCAGCACGCGACGCTCAACACCGTGTCGGTCGATTTCGATGCCGGCGGTGATTCCAGTTTCCGCGCCAGCGGCACAACCGTGGTCGATCCGGGATTCCTCGCCGTCTACGAAGAAGGCCGCGATCAGAAAAATGCCGAGGACGACGACGAAAACCGCAAGCTGCCGGCGATGAAAATCGGCGAAGCCGTGCCGCTCGCCGGCGTGCTTGCCGAGCAGCATTTCACCGAACCGCCACCGCGTTACTCCGAAGCTTCGCTCGTCAAGGCGCTCGAGGAATACGGCATCGGCCGTCCGTCGACGTACGCAAGCATCATCCAGACTCTGCTCAACCGCGAATACGTGTTGCTCGACTCGCGTCGATTCCGTCCGACCGACGTCGGCCGCGCCGTGGCGAAATTCCTGTCCGGCCACTTCACCCAGTACGTCGACTACGACTTCACCGCCAAGCTCGAGGACGAGCTCGATGCGGTCAGCCGCGGCGAAGAGGACTGGGTGCCGCTGATGCGCAAGTTCTGGACGCCGTTCAAAAGCCTCGTCACCGAGAAAACCGAGACGGTCGATCGGGCCGAAGCGAGCGGTTCGCGCGAACTTGGCACCGATCCGGCTTCGGGCAAGCCGCTCAGCGTGCGTCTCGGCCGCTACGGTCCGATGGCGCAGATCGGCACCAAGGACGATGAGGAAAAGCCGCGTTTCGCCTCGCTGCGTCCCGGACAGAGCATCCACACGATCACGCTCGAAGACGCGTTGCAGCTGTTCAAGCTGCCGCGCGATCTGGGCACCGCCGCGGACGGCGAGGCGATCAGCGTCGGCATTGGTCGCTTCGGTCCTTTCGTCAAACACGGCAAGGTGTACGCATCGATCAAGCCGCCCGACGATCCGTACACGATTGAACTGGCGCGCGCCAAGGAAGTGCTGCACGAGAAAGCCGAGGCACTGCGCAATCGCGTGATCGCCAGCTTTCAGGACGGAGCGATCCAGATACTGCGTGGCCAGTACGGCCCGTATATCACCGACGGCAAGAAGAACGCACGCATTCCGAAAGATCGCGAGCCGACGTCGCTGAGCGAAACCGAATGCGTCGAGCTGCTGGCGGCGGCGCCGGAGAAGCGCGGTCGTTTCGGCAAGGCCAAGTTCGCGGCCAAAGCCGCGGCCAAGGAAGCGGCGCCGGCGAAAAAGGCAGCGACGAAAAAAGCCCCGGCGAAGAAAGCCGCAGCCAGGAAAACACCCGCGAAAAAGGCGGCGAAGAAATCCGCCGCGAAAAAGAAGGCCGCGGCGAAAAAGGCCGCAACAAAAGCCTGAACGATGGATGCATCCGTCGCCGCCGCCGTTTCCGCATTGCGCGCCGGCGCTGTGATCGCGTATCCGACCGAAGCCGTGTACGGCTTGGGCTGTGATCCGCACGACGAAGCCGCGGTCGCGCGCCTGTTTGAGCTGAAGCAGCGGCCGCTCACGCAAGGCGTGCTGCTGATCGCGGCGGAGTTTGCGCAAGTGGAAAAATACATCAACCTCGCTCGCGTTCCCGCAGAGGCGCTCGCGCGCGTGCGCGCGGGCTGGCCCGGTCCGCACACCTGGGTGTTTCCGCGTGCCGCCGCAGCGCCGTCGTGGCTCACGGGCGCGCACGCCGGCATCGCCTTGCGCGTGACTGCGCACACGCAGGCGGCGCAGCTGTGTCGCGCGTTCGGCAACGCCATCGTTTCCACGAGCGCGAACCGCCACGGCCACGCGCCCGCGCGCAGCGCCGATGAAGTGCGCGCGGCATTCGGCGATGATCTTGGGTATATTCTGGATGGGCCGACCGGGGGACTCGATCGGCCGACGCCGATTCGCGACGCGATCAGCGGCGAGCAACTGAGAATTTAGGAACTGGGGATGTCGGCTTTCGCACGATCTGAAAGCGCACCGGTTTGCGGACGCTTGCTGCCGCTGCTGGCAGATGCCGACCTGACGCGGCGTTTCGCCTGGCGCAATGGCGCAGCCGTCAGCGCAGGCGAATTCATCGATGACGTGCACGCGCTGGCCAGGCTGCTGCCGATGGCGCGCCATGCAGTCAATTTGTGCGAGGACCGCTACCGTTTCATGGTTGCATTCTGCGCCGTTGCGCTGGCCGGGCAAACCAACCTGCTGCCGTCCTCGCGTGCGCCGCAAGCCATCGCCGAAACGCTGGATGCCTATGGCGGAAGTTACGCGCTGACCGAACGCGCACTGCAGCCGGCATCGATGCGCGAGTTCGTGCTGCCCGAGCGGCTCGCTGCGCACGCCGCCGCACCGATGCCGCAAATTGGCGCGGATCACGCCGTGGCGATTGCGTTCACCTCCGGCAGCACCGGCCAGCCGAAAGCCAACGTCAAGACGTGGGCCGCGTTCTGCGCGAGCAGCGCGCTCAATGCACGCGTGCTCGGCGCCGATTCCGCGCTGAGCGTTGTCAGCACCGTGCCGCCGCAGCATATGTACGGCCTCGAATTGTCCGTGTTGCTGCCGTTGCGCAGCCGCGCGGCAGTCCATACGGGGCAACCGTTTTTTGCCGCGGATATCGCGCAGGCGTTGCGCGACGTGGCTGCGCCGCGCATGCTCGTGACCACGCCCGTGCACCTTCGCGCGCTGCTGCGCGAGGCACCGGAATTGCCGCCACTCGCCGCGATCGTCAGCGCGACCGCGCCGCTGGATTGTGCGCTGGCCGCCGAAGCCGAGTGCCGCTACGCCACGCGCGTGATCGAGTTATTCGGCTCGACCGAGACCTGTGTCATTGCGCATCGGCGCACGTCACTCGACGAATCATGGCAGCTGTATCCGCAGATTGCTTTGTATCCGCAACCGGATGGCACGATGGTGCAGGCGCCGTATTTCGTCGCGCCGACGCTGCTGCAGGACGTAGTGGAATTGTTGCCGGATCAGCGCTTCACGTTGTGCGGCCGCAACAGCGATCTGCTCGAAGTCGCCGGCAAGCGCGCCTCGCTCGCGGATTTGACGCGGCGGCTGCTGGCGATTCCCGGCGTGGAAGATGGCGTGGTGTTTTGCCTGGACGTCGAGGCCGGCGCCGTCAACCGATTGGCCGCGCTTGTCGTCGCGCGCGGGTTGGGCGAAGCGGACATACTGGACGCGCTGCGTCGCTCCATCGATCCGGTGTTCCTGCCGCGGCCGTTGCGCTGCGTGGAAAAACTTCCGCGCAACGCAACCGGGAAACTGCCGCGCGCCGCGTTGCTGGAAATGGCCAAGGCGAAACCGTGATCCGCTTGCCCTGACCTTGGCTCGACGCAAACGGTTTTCAGCAGACCCTACTTCCACTCACCGAGTTTGAAATATACCGGCTGCACGACGCCGGACGGACCGGACAGCTGCTGCATGATGTTGGCCGGGATCGCCGAACGGTCGTCCACGTAAAGGCGCGTCGGCCCCTGATTGCTCAGCACGCGGACGAAATACAGCTTGCCGCGCTTGCGGTATTCCTCCACCGTTTCGCTGCCCTGCTGGCGCACGGTGACGACCGGCAGTTCGGCGGCCTCGGCCGCGGCTTGAACGTCCGCGGGCAAGCCGGGACTTTCCGGAAGCGGCGCGGCGGCGGCCGCATCCGGCGCCGCGCTCGGCGCGTTGGTCGGAACGGAACTCTGCAGCGGCGCGGTACCCGGATCGTTGATCGTCGGCGGCGCCTGCACCGGCGGCAGTGCGTCACTCGCGCGGTCCTGCGCCAGCGCGCACGCGCAACATCCGTACAAAGCGATCGATAACATTGCAGTTTTCATCGCATTCTCCTTTTTCGCCTCGAGCATAACACGCCGTTATCGCACTATTTTGGACTCCCGCAGCGCTCTCGACGTTGCAAAAAGCGGCCCGCTGTCCCAAGCTCGCGCACTTCGCGTTTTGCCTGTGTTTATGTCACGTCCCACGCTCATTCTGATCGACGGATCCGGTTATCTTTACCGCGCCTTCCACGCCTTGCCGCCACTGGCGAACCGCAACGGCGAGCCGACCGGAGCGCTGTTCGGTGTGTTCAACATGGTGCGGCTCGCGCTCAAGCAGAAGCCCGATTACATCGCGTTCGTTGTCGATGCGCCGGGCAAAACATTCCGCGACGACATGTACGCCCAGTACAAGGCGCAGCGTGCGCCGATGCCGGACGATCTCGTCAGACAGTGCGAGCCGATGCTGGAACTGATCGAGGCGCTGGGTCTGCCGATCCTGCGCATCGAAGGCGTCGAAGCCGACGACGTCATCGGTACGCTTGCCGTACAGGCACAGGCGCAAGGCATGGACGTGACCGTATCGACCGGCGACAAGGATCTGGCCCAGCTCGTCACGCCGCATATCAAACTGATCAACACGATGACGAACACCACGCTCGACGAGGCTGGCGTGGTCACCAAGTTCGGTGTGCGCGCCGACCAGATTGTCGATTATCTGGCCTTGATGGGCGACAGCGTCGACAACGTTCCGGGCGTGGAGAAATGCGGACCGAAAACCGCGGCGAAATGGCTCGCCGAATACGGCACGCTCGACGGCGTGATCGCCAACGCCGAAAAGATCGGCGGCAAGATCGGCGAGAACCTGCGCGCGGCGCTGACGCAATTGCCGCTATCGCGCGAGCTGACGCGCGTGAAACTTGACGTACCACTGCAGCTGAAGCCGGAAGAACTGAACCAGCGCGCCCCGGATACGGACAAGCTGCGCACGTTCTATCAGCGCTACGAATTCAAGGCGGCGCTGCGCGAACTGGAAGCTGCCATCGATTCGGCAACGGCGGCCGCCGTTTCTTCAACATTGTCGTCCCCGCAAGAACGCGAATCTGCCGCCCTCGCTCCCGCGAAAGAGCTGGATTCCCGCGACCGCGCGAATGACGTGCAAGCAAATCCGCCAAAGGACTACGAGCTCGTCCTCACGCAACCGCAGCTCGACGCATGGCTGGCCAAACTACGCGCCGCCGACCTGATCGCCTTCGATACCGAGACCACGAGCCTGGACCCGATGCGCGCCGAGATCGTCGGCGTTTCGTTCGCGGTCGAACCCGGGCGGGCGGCATACGTGCCCGTCGCGCACGCATACGCGGGTGCGCCCGCGCAGCTTGCGCGCGAAACCGTGCTGGCGGCGCTGCGGCCATTGCTCGAAGACGCCGGCAAGGACAAGGTCGGCCAGCATTTGAAGTACGACGTGAACGTGCTGTCGACGCACGGTATCAGCCTGCGCGGCGTGCGCTACGACACGATGCTGGAATCCTATGTGTTCAATTCCAGCGGCAATCGCCATGATATGGATTCGCTGGCGAAGAAATATCTCGACCTGGACACGATCGCCTACGAGCACGTGACCGGCAAGGGCGCGCGCCAGATCCCGTTCGCGCAGGTCGATGTGCAGCGCGCCGCCGACTACGCCGCCGAAGATGCGGACGTCACGTTGCGCCTGCATCGGGCGCTGTGGCCGAAACTGCAGGCCGAATCGAAATTGCGCGATGTGTTCGTGAACATCGAAATGCCGCTCGTGCCTGTGCTCGCGCGCATGGAGCAGATCGGCGTGCTGATCGACGTCGGCAAACTCAAGGCGCAAAGCGGCGAGCTTGGCCGGCGCATGCTCGAACTGCAGCAGCGCGCGTTCGGAATCGCCGGACGGCACTTCAGCCTGGATTCGCCGAAACAGCTGCAACAGCTGCTCTACGATGAGTTGAAGTTGCCGGCAATGTTCAAAACGCCAAGCGGCCAGCCGTCGACCAACGAGGAAGCACTCGAAGCATTGGCCGACCAGCACGAACTGCCGCGGCTGATCCTCGATTACCGTTCGCTGGCCAAGCTGCGCTCGACCTATACCGACAAACTTTCCGAACACATCAATCCACGCAGCGGCCGCGTGCACACGAGTTATCACCAGGCCGTCGCCGCGACCGGGCGGCTGTCATCGAACGATCCGAACCTGCAGAACATTCCGATCCGCACCGAGGAAGGTCGGCGCATCCGTCAGGCGTTCATCGCGCCGCCCGGTTACAAGATTCTTGCCGCCGATTACTCGCAGATCGAACTGCGCATCATGGCCCACCTGTCCGGCGACGCCGGACTGCTCGCGGCGTTCCACGGCAACCAGGACGTGCATCGCGCGACGGCCGCCGAGGTGTTCGGCGTCGCGCCCGAACAGATCGACGCGAACCAGCGCCGCGCCGCCAAGGCGATCAACTTTGGTTTGATGTACGGCATGAGCGCATTCGGCCTCGCGCGCCAGCTCGGCATTGACCGCGGCGAAGCCGGTGGCTACATGAAGCGCTATTTCGAGCGCTACCCCGGCGTGCAGGCATTCATGAACACGACGCGCGAGCAGGCACACCGCGACGGCTTCGTGGAAACGCTGTTCGGCCGGCGCCTGTATTTGTACGAGATCAACTCACGCAATCAGGGACTGCGCGCGGGCGCCGAACGCGCGGCGATCAACGCGCCGATGCAGGGCACCGCGGCCGACATCATCAAGCGCGCGATGATCGCAGTCGACGCGTGGCTGCAAACGCTTGGCGACAGCGCGCGCATGATCATGCAGGTGCACGACGAACTCGTGTTCGAGGTCAAGGACGCCGATGTCGCGGCGATCAAGGCCGGCGTGCGCGAGCGCATGGCCGCCGCGGCGGAACTGGCCGTGCCGCTCGTGGTCGATGTCGGTGTAGGCGAAAATTGGGATGAGGCGCACTGACTTCTCGCGAACGCGAACCCCTGCCAAAAGTCATCTGACGACGACGCACCCAATCGCAAGCGATTGAATGCAAAGCGCATGAACGAAAACTGACTGTATTTTTGCGGCGGAAAATGGGCCTTGAACTTTTTCCGAGGGGCTTTATCTAATCTCTCAGGCGCGCGCAACGGCGCCTGGTTTACTCACCTCCCTGAGTAGACCGACGAGGACCGATCCCTCCCCAGGTTGGTCTTCGGCCCCGCCCCGAGGGTCCCCCCTAACCTTCGGGGCATTTTATTTTCGGATGCCGCACCAGGAACCTTCCTGGTGCGGCGACCGGCCGAACCCTCCTTGCCCGCGCTCGGGTCGCGCGCAGGAAAGATGTGATCAAGCCAGATATCCGCCATCCACCGCAAAGCTCGAGCCGGTGATATAGCTGGCCGCCGGCGAACACAGGAACGCGATCATCGGTGCGATTTCGTCGGCTTCGGCGACGCGACCGAGCGGGATCAAGCGCAGCATCGCTTTCAGGATATCGGGGTTCTGCGTCAGCGCGCTGGCGAATTTCGTGTCGGTGAGTCCCGGCAGCACGGCGTTGACGCGAATCTTCAGCGCGGCAAGTTCCTTGGCGAAACCTTCGGTGAGCGAAATGATCGCAGCCTTGGTCATCGAATATACGCCTTGGCCTGGCGCGGCGCGCCGGGCGTTCACCGAAGCGACATTGACGATCGCGCCGCCACGCTCGCGCATGATCTGCGCGGCCTTGCGTGAGCTGTAGAAATAACCGCGGATGTTGACCTCGACCGTCTTGTCGAATGCGCTCATGTCCATGTCCAGCATCGGGCCGAAATACGGATTGGTCGCCGCGTTGTTGACGAGAATGTCGAGCTCGAGTCCGCGATCGCCGATTTGCGCGAACAGCGAGTCGATCGAGGCGACATCGCCGATGTGCGCGGCCATCGCGATCGCCTTGCCGCCATCGGCGCAAATCTGCTGCACGGCCGCGTCGCAGGCGTCCTGGCGCCGGCTCGACACGATCACCTGCGCGCCGCAGCGCGCAAGCAACTGCGCAGTGGCCAGGCCTATGCCGCGGCTGGCGCCGGTCACGAGCGCGATTTTGCCGTGCAGGTCGAGCAGCCGGTTCGCATCCATCGCATCGCCCCACTTCAGCTAAGATGCCGCATCATAAACAAGGGGACGCCGCGTGGAGCAACGTCGCGTATTGATCACCGGTGCCGGCAGCGGATTGGGCCGCGCGCTCGCGTTTCGTTTTGCCGAGAACGGCTGGCGCGTTGCCTGCGCCGACATCCGCCTGGACGCGGCGAAAGACACGGTCCGCCTGATCACCGAATTCGGCGTCGGCGCGATGGCGTTGCACGTCGATGTCGGCGACGACGATTCCGTGGAGGCATTGCGCGACGAGATTCTCGCCGCCTGGGACGGCGTCGACGTCGTAATCAACAATGCCGGGGTTGCGAGCGCCGGCGGGATCAACGAAACCACGCTCGACGACTGGCGCTGGACACTGAACATCAATCTCATGGGCGTCGTGCGCGGTTGCAAGGCGTTCGTGCCAGTACTGCTCGAACAGGGCCACGGCCACATCGTCAATATCGCCTCGTTCGCCGGCATCGCGCATGCCCCGCGCATGGGCGCGTATTCGGCGAGCAAGGCCGGGGTGATCTCGCTGTCGGAAACGCTGCGCGGAGAATTCGCCGTGGTAGGCAGCGCGGTAAAAGTGTCGGTGGTGTGTCCGGCGTTCTTCCCGACCAACCTCATGGAAGGCTCGCGCGCACCGGAGCGCGACAAGGCCGTCGCGCAGAAACTGATGACCACCTCCGGCGACGACGCCGATTCCGTGGCGGCAAAGATCTATCGGAGCGTGCAGCGCGGCGAATTTCTGATTCTGCCGACGAAACACGAACGCCTGCGCTGGCGCATCAAGCGGTTCCTGCCGGACGTGTTTTTCCGCAAACTCGTTGAAACCGTGCGCAAGGGGTCGCGTCCATGAGCAAGCTGCTGATTTACGGCGCCAATGGCTATACCGGCAAACTGATCGCGCGCGAAGCGACGAAACGCGGACTCAAGCCGTTGCTCGCCGGACGCAATCGCGACGAAGTCGATGCGCTCGCTGCAGAACTTGGGGCTACGCGACGCGTATTCGAGCTCGGCAACGTGGCCGAAATCGCGCGCAATCTCGAAGGCGTTGCCGTCGTGCTGCATTGTGCCGGGCCGTTCTCGCGCACGAGCGCGCCGATGCTCAAGGCCTGTCTCGAGGCGAACGTGCATTATCTGGACATCACCGGCGAAGTCGACGTGTTCGAAGCCTGTCATCGCGAGCACGAACGCGCGAAAGCGCAAGGGGTGGTCGTGCTGCCGGGCTCCGGCTTCGACGTCGTGCCGACCGATTGCGTGGCCGCGCAGCTCAAGCGCCGCTTGCCGGATGCCACGCATCTGGTTCTTGCGTTCGAAGCCGGTGGCGGCCCGAGCCCGGGCACGGCCAAGACCAGCGTGGAAGGAATGGGTCGCGGCGGTCGCGCGCGCATCAACGGCGAACTGACGACGGTGCCGCTGGCATGGAAACGCCGCGAGTTCCTGCGCGACGGCAAGCCACGCAGCGCGATGTCGATACCGTGGGGCGACGTGTTCACCGCCTATATTTCCACCGGCATTCCGAATATCGAAACCTACATGACGCTGCCGCCGAAGACGATCGCGCGCATGGCCTGGATGCGCCATCTGCGGCCGTTGCTCGGTTTGCAAATCGTGCAGGACTACATGAAGCGCAAGATCGAACGCACCAATCCAGGGCCGTCCGATGCGCGCCGCGAAAAAACCGACACGTACGTCTGGGGTGAAGTGCGCAACGCCGCCGGACGCGAGGAAAAGCTCGCGCTGATTACGCCCAATGGCTACGACCTAACGGTCACCGCCTCGCTCGGCATCGCCGAATATCTGTTGCAGCGACTGGGCCGACTTGGGGGCGGCTACTTCACGCCATCGCTGCTGATGGGGGCCGATTACGTGCTCAAGCTACCGGGCGTGCGGCTGGTCGAGTGACGGCGCCGCCATGATCGCGTCGCGCCACTTCGCATCGCGCGCGCGCGGGTCGAAACCAAGGCGCGCGCCCTCATCGCGAACGCCGAGGTCGGCGTACAGCATGCGCCAATCCGGAAAGCGCTTCATCGCGGCGAATTCGCGATAGCGCGACGAGAACGTCTGCACGCCGAGCAGTTCATCGAGCTTGGCGACGAAGTCTTCCGGCCGCCAATCGGCATAAGCCGGCAGACAGCAGTCGCGAAAGCGCGACAGCGCCAGCTCCATCGTGAGCTTGCCCGCGCTGGCGCGACGCAAGTCGCGATCCACGGTCAACCAATACGCGGCTCCCGCCCAGTACACGCGGCGGAAGGCGTGCGTCGCGTGCATGTCCGCCGCGACGTGTTCCAGCGTTTCATCGCTGTCGGACTTTGCTTCGGCGTCGGCAAAACCCTCGCGCAGACGATCCCACGCCTGCGCGGGCGTGAGCAGCCCTGAACGCCCGCGCAGCACGTTCTGGTAATACGTGGCAAGGCCCTCGGCGAGCCAGCTGCCGCGATCGCCGAGATACGGATGCATCAGATGGCTCAGCTCGTGCACCGCAACCCAGCCCTTGTCGAACTCCGCGGCCGGCTGTGCCGGATCGACGAGCAGCTGCAACGCATTGCCCTGCCCGCGCACCGACTGGCCGAACACCACCGCCTCGCCATGGCGCGACGTGACCGGAATCATGAGCACCTGCACATCGGCGAGCGGCAGACGCCCGTAGGCACTGAGCACCGCACGCGATATGCGCGCGAGCCAGTCGTGCAGTTTCGTGCGCTGGTCCGCATCGATGCCGTGCAGCGCCACGACGCGCAATTGTCCACCCGGCAGCGCCACGCGTTCTTCGTCGAAATGGCCGAACGCCACCGCGGCGGCCCAGTCCGGCGGCGTTTGCGGAATATGGAAACGAGTATTTTTCGCGTCACGTCCGGTTTCCCGCCACGGCGCCGATATGGCCCAGCCCGACGGTAATTCGACGTCGATGTCGGAGCCGTCCGCATCATCGCCCTCGACGCGAAGCAGGAACAGTTGCGGCGCGGCAACAAGGTCCTCGCCGAGCTTCCAGCCGATGTCCTGCTTGTGCTGCGCGGCGATCGCGCCGATGTCGGCGCGATAGGTCACACACTCGCCGGCGCGCCAGTCGCTGGCGCTCCAGCCGTCGCCGCTCTGGTGCAGACGCCGATCGTCGCTGCGCTGCACGTCATTGACGAAACGCATCGCCCATTCCGAGTCGGCGGCAAAGCGCACGCGATCGTGCGCCTCGTCCAGACACAGCTGCACCTTGAGCTGCCGGGTCTGCGCATCAAACACTGCCGCGTAACGCGGCATTTCCGCGCGCAACGGCAGCGCCAGCATCAGTAAATACAGGGATAGAAGTCGTCGCATCCTTGACCTCGCCGCATCCGCACACCAACAGATTCTACAAACGCTGCAAAAGTTGCACCGTACCACGGCTTACAATTCACCGATGGATGTCTCTTATCTGCTCAACGACCTCAACTCGGCCCAGCGCGAAGCGGTCAGCGCGCCGCTCGGGCACTATCTCGTGCTTGCCGGCGCCGGCTCCGGCAAGACGCGCGTGCTCACGCATCGCATCGGCTGGCTGCTCGAAGTCGAGCACGCGTCGCCGTGGTCGATCCTGGCGGTCACGTTCACGAACAAGGCGGCCGGCGAGATGCGCGCGCGCTGCGACACGTTGATCGCGCAGGGCACGCGCGGGCTTACGGTCGGCACGTTCCACGGCATCGCGCATCGGCTGCTGCGCCAGCACTGGCGCGAGGCGAAGTTGCCCGAGACGTTCCAGATTCTCGACAGCGATGATCAGCAGCGACTGATCAAACGCACCATCGCCGCGCTCGGGCTCGACGAATCGCGTTTCCCGCCACGCCAGGCCGCGTGGTTCATCAATAGCGCGAAAGACGAAGGCAAGCGGCCAGACGCGTTCGCCGCGCAAGGCGATCCGCTCACACGCACCCTGCTCGACATCTATCGCGCCTACGAAGAAGCGTGCCAGCGTTCCGGGCTCGTCGATTTTGCCGAATTGCTGCTGCGCTCGCACGAGTTGTGGCTGACGGACGCCGCGTTGCTCGAGCACTATCGCAATCGTTACCGGCATCTGTTGATCGACGAGTTTCAGGACACCAACACGATCCAGTACGCGTGGATTCGCGTGCTCGCCGGATCGAGCGGCCAGGTCTTCGTCGTCGGCGATGACGACCAGGCGATCTACGGCTGGCGCGGAGCGCGCGTGGAAAACGTGCAGCATTTCCTGCGCGATTTTCCGCAGGCGAAAACGATCCGCCTCGAACAGAACTATCGCTCGACCGGCAACATCCTGCAGGCCGCGAACGCGATCATTGCCAACAATCCGCATCGGCTTGGCAAGCAGTTGTGGACATCGGGCCAGCCCGGCACGCCGATTGCGCTGTACGCGGCCTACAACGAGCAGGACGAGGCGCGCTTCGTCATCGAACGTATCCGCGAGCACATCCAGCACGGAGGCGGTGCGAGTGAGTGCGCGGTGCTGTATCGCTCCAACGCGCAGTCGCGCAACTTCGAAGAGCAATTGATCCAGCACGACATCCGCTATCGCGTCTATGGCGGCTTGCGCTTCTTCGATCGCGCCGAAATCAAGGATGCGCTGGCCTATTTGCGCCTGGTTGCCAACCGCCACGACGACGCGGCGTTCGAGCGCACCGTCAACACGCCGCCGCGCGGGATCGGCGAACGTACGCTCGACACGCTGCGCCAGCACGCGCGCCGCGAGAACATTTCGCTATGGGACACGGCGATGCGCGAGCAATCCGGCGGCGAACTGGCCGGTCGCGCAAAAAATGCCTTGCGCGGATTCCTCGATTTGATCGAAACGTTCGCGCGCGATTGTGCCGGCAGTGAAGACGCGCCAATGGCACTCGCCGAGCAGATCGACCACGCGATTCAGCGTTCGGGGCTGCGCGACTACTACGAAGCCGACTCGCGCGGCAGCGCCGAATCGCGCGTGGAGAACCTCGACGAACTGGTCAACGTCGCCAGCCGTTTCGAGCGCACGCCCGAGGACGTCGAAGCCGGCTTCTCGGAACTGACCGCTTTCCTCGCCCACGCCGCACTCGAAGCGGGCGAGTCCCAAGGCGAAGCCTGGGAGGACTGCGTGCAGCTCATGACACTGCACTCGGCCAAGGGCCTCGAGTTTCCGCTCGTGTTCCTCGTTGGCCTCGAAGACGGATTGTTTCCAAGCCAGCGTTCGCTCGACGAACCCGGGCGCCTGGAAGAGGAGCGCCGCCTCGCTTACGTGGGCATCACGCGCGCGCGCGAGGCGCTGACTTTGTCGTACGCCGAATCGCGCCGCCTGCACGGCGCCGAAACCTACAACCGGCCATCGCGATTCCTGCACGAACTGCCGCGTGAACTGCTGCACGAAGTGCGGCCACGCGTGCAGGTCTCGCGCCCGCTGTACGCCGGCCGTTTCGTCGACGACGGCGGCGCCGCTTCGCCGCTCAAGCTTGGCCAGCGCGTGCGCCACGCCAGCTTCGGCGAAGGTGTCGTCATCGATGCGGAAGGTTCCGGCGCGCACGCACGCGTGCAGGTGAACTTCGAAAATGCGGGCGCGAAATGGTTGGTCGTCGCCTACGCGAATCTGCTGCCGCTATAACGCTTTATACTTGCGCCAATATTCGGGAGTTGCCATGCGTCCACTACGATTCGCTCTGCTCCTGCTGCTGAGTGCCGCCCTGCTCGCCGCATGCGGCAACAAAGGCCCGCTCGTGCAACCGGACAAGGCCCAGCCAGCGCAGGAGTCCGGCAAGACGTGAAACTGCGTTTCACGAAGATGCACGGCGCCGGCAATGATTTCGTCGTCGTCGATTGCCGCTACCAGCCTTTGGGTCTCGATGCGAATCACGTCGCGAACATCGGCGACCGCCACTTCGGCGTCGGTTTCGACCAGTTGCTGACCATCGAGCCTGCGCGCGATCCATCGTGCGCGTTCCGTTACGCCATCTACAACACCGACGGCTCGATCGCCTTGCAGTGCGGCAATGGCGTGCGCTGCGTTGCTGCATGGCTGCAACGCGCGGGCGTGCTCGGCGTCGGTTTGACGCGGCTGGAAAGCCCGTCGGGACCGGTCGCCATCGAAATCCTTGCCGATGGCCGCGTGCGAGTGGAAATGGGCGTGCCGCAGTTCACGCCGGCGATGATTCCGTTTACCGCGCAGCAGGAGGCGGACCGTTATCGACTGGACATCGCCGGCAGCGACGTCGAACTCGGCGTCGTGTCGATGGGCAACCCGCATGCCGTCGTCGAAGTCATCGATGTTGCCACGGCGCCGCTGGAATCGCTGGGTGCGGCCTTGTCCACAAACGTGCATTTTCCACAAGGCTGCAACGCCGGCTTCGTGGAGATCGTCGACCGCGCACACGTGCGCCTGCGCGTATGGGAACGCGGCGCGGGCGCGACGCTGGCGTGCGGCAGCGGTGCCTGCGCGGCGGTTGCAGTCCTGCGCCGGCGTGGCAAACTCGACGCCGACGTGCGCGTCGCGCTGCCGGGCGGCGAACTGGAAATCCATTGGGACGGCGCCGGCTGTCCGCTATGGATGACCGGTCCCGCGCAATTCGTGTTCGAGGGAGAAATGGAACTATGAGTGAAGCCGTGGTCAAGGACGCGCCCAGTCCGACCGAAGTGGCGAGCTTTCTGCGCCGACACCCGGAATTTCTCGGCGAATATCCCGATATCGCCCTGTCGCTGATGGTGCCGCGCGACCAAGGCGCGACGACGTCGCTCGCCAGCTATCAGCTGGAATCGTTGCGCGACAAAAATCGCGAACTGAGCCGGCGTCTGCGTGAACTGATCGAGATCGCGCACGAAAACGAGCAGCTCATGGTCCGCGTGCATTCGCTGAGTATGGCGTTGATGCGCGAAACCACGCTCGCCGACAGCGTGCGGCGCGCAGTCGCCGCACTGCGCGAGGATTTTCGCAGCAATCACGTGCGCCTCGTGTTGTTCCGCGCGCCGCGCGCGGAACTGCCCGCGTCCGACTGGCTGATTCTCGCGCCGGGCGGCGCGGGCGAATTGCCGGCATTCGCCGAATTTCTCAACAACGGCGCGCCGCTGTGCGGGCGTCTGTTGCCGGAAAAGCTCGAGTTACTGTTTGGCGCTCACGCCAGCGAAGTGCGCTCGAGTGTGCTCGTGCCGATCGACGGCGTCGGCATGCTCGCGATCGGTAGCGAGGACGCCAACCGTTTTCATCCCGGCATGGGCACCGTGTTCGTGCGCCTGATTGCCGAAGCGATCGGCGCTGCCGTGGCGCGATTCGCAGCGCAATGAAATGAGCAGTGACTTGCAGGCGGCGATCGCGAAGTTCAGCGATTACCTGCGCAATGAAAAACGCTATTCGCCGGCGACGATCGCCAACTACACGCGCTCGCTGAACCAGCTCGGCGCGCAGCTGCAAGTTCTGCACATCGCACGCTGGCGCGACGTGCAAACCGACCAGATCCAGAGCTTCATCGCCAAATCGCATCGCGGCGGATTGTCGCCGGGCTCCTTGCGCGACATGCTCTCGGCGTACCGCAGCTTTTATCGATATCTGGCGCGTGAAGGCGAAGCGGCGGCGAACCCCGCTATCGGCGTGCGTTCGCCGAAGTCGCCGCGCAAGTTGCCGCAGGTGCTCGACGTCGACGAGGTTTCCGCGTTGCTGGATTTTCCGGCCGGTGATCCGGAAGCGATCCGCGATCGCGCACTTTTGGAACTTTTATACTCTTCCGGCTTGCGCGTATCGGAGCTGACCGGCGTGCGCTGGCGCGATCTGGACTTGAGCGAAGGTCTGATTCGCGTCACCGGCAAGGGCAGCAAGACGCGCATCGTGCCGGTCGGCGCCAAGGCGATTGCCGCGTTGCAGGCATTGCGCGAACAGGATCGCCCCGGCGCGGAGGATCCGCTCGTGCGCGGCCGTCTCGGCCGGCCGCTGACGCCCGGCGGCGTGCGCGCGCGCCTGAAGCGGCGCGCGAAGGATCAAGGCGTGTGGAAGCGCGTCTATCCGCATCTGCTGCGCCACTCCTGTGCCAGCCACGTGCTCGAATCCTCCGGTGACCTGCGCGCCGTGCAGGAACTGCTCGGCCATGCGGACATCGGCACCACGCAAATCTACACGCACCTGGATTTCCAGCACTTGGCGCGCGTATACGACGCGGCGCATCCGCGCGCAAAACGGCGCAAATAGCAGGAGCGTGCGCCGGCGCGCTTGGAATCAAGCCGGCCGGCCCCACGTTTGTGCGTTCCACCGCAAGGGAGCCGACATGTCCCCAACGTTCCACGCCACCACGATCGTTTCTGTGCGCCGCGACGGCAAGGTCGTGATTGGCGGCGATGGTCAGGTCACGCTCGGCAATACGATCGTCAAGGCCAATGCGCGCAAGGTGCGCCGGCTCGGCACCGGCAATGTGCTGGCCGGCTTCGCGGGTGCGACGGCCGATGCGTTCACATTGTTCGAGTTGTTCGAGGCCAAGCTCGACAAGCACGGCAGCAATCTCACGCGCGCCGCGGTGGAACTGGCCAAGGACTGGCGCACCGACCGTCGCCTCGGCCGCCTCGAAGCGATGCTCGCGGTGGCGGACAAGGACACGTCTTTGCTGATTTCCGGCAACGGCGATGTACTCGAACCCGAACACGGGCTGATCGCGATCGGCTCCGGCGGGCCTTTTGCGCAGTCCGCGGCACAGGCGCTGCTGGAAAACTCGGCGCTGGGCGCACGCGAGATCGTCGAAAAGGCGTTGAAGATCGCCGGTGACATCTGCATTTATACGAATCAGAACATCACGATCGAAGAACTTTAGCTTTGATGCCAGTCCCGCGAATGCAGGAAGCGCTTTGCACCGGCCGGAGGCTGTTCATCCGGCGACTTTAGCTTTTGATCGTTTGGGACCGAAACGCAAAGGCACTGGATTCCCCGCTTGTGCGGGAATGATGGCCAAGACAATTCAGGATTGCAGAATGTCCGAACTCACTCCACGCGAAATCGTCAACGAACTCGATCGCTACATCATCGGCCAGAATGCGGCCAAGCGCGCGGTCGCGATCGCCTTGCGCAATCGTTGGCGGCGCATGCAGCTCGGCCCCGCACTGCGCGATGAAGTCACGCCGAAGAATATCCTCATGATCGGTCCGACCGGCGTCGGCAAGACCGAGATCGCGCGGCGCCTCGCGCATTTGGCGCATGCGCCATTCATCAAAGTCGAGGCGACCAAGTTCACCGAGGTCGGCTACGTCGGCAAGGACGTCGAGCAGATCGTGCGCGATCTGGTCGATGTCGCCGTGAAGATGGAACGCGAGCAGGCCAAGGCACAGGTTCGTTCGCAAGCCGAGGATCGCGCCGAAGAGCGCATCCTCGACGCGCTGCTGCCCAAGCGTCAATTGCACGGCTTCATGGGCGAGCCGCAACAACCGGATACCGGCGATTCGGAAACGCGGCAGAAATTGCGCAAGCAGTTGCGCGAAGGCGCGCTCGACGAGCGCGATATCGAAATCGAAACACAAGTGAACGTCGGCGTCGAGATCATGGCGCCGCCCGGCATGGAAGAGATGACGCAGCAGTTGCGCGGAATGTTTGCGCAGATGGGTGGCAACAAAACGCAGAAGCGCAAGTTGGCGATCAAGGCGGCGCGGCCGGTGCTGATCGACGAGGAAGCCGCTGCGCTCGTCAACGACGAGGAAATCCGCGCACGCGCGCTGACCACGTGCGAGCAGAACGGCATCGTTTTCATCGACGAGATCGACAAGATCTGCCAGCGCGGTGAATGGAGCGGCGCCGGCGTCAGTCGCGAAGGCGTTCAACGCGACCTGTTGCCGTTGGTCGAAGGTTCGACCGTCTCGACCAAGCATGGCAGCATCAAGACCGACCACATCCTGTTCATTGCCTCCGGCGCATTTTCGCTGGCCAAGCCGTCGGATCTGATCCCGGAGTTGCAGGGTCGTTTTCCGATCCGCGTTGAATTGTCGGCGCTCAGCGCCGGCGATTTCGAGCGCATCCTGACCGAGCCGCACAGTGCGCTGACCAAGCAATACAACGCGCTGCTCGCCACCGAGGGCGTGACGCTGGAATTCACCAGCGATGGCGTGAACCGGCTGGCCGAGATCGCACACAGCGTGAACGAGCGCACCGAGAACATCGGCGCGCGCCGTTTGCACACGGTGCTCGAGCGTCTGCTCGACACGATTTCCTACGAAGCGCCCGACCGCGGCGGCGATACCGTGCGCGTGGATGCGGCTTATGTGGATAACCATCTTGCGGCGCTGGTGCAGGATCAGGATTTGAGCCGCTACATCCTGTGACTGCCGCGAGGCGGTAGAATTGCACCATGGTCAACATCAAACATCACCACCACGAGGGCAACGTCGTGCAATTTCGCGGGCGCGGTACGCGCGCGCAGTTGCGTGAGGCGCTCGAGGAACACGCGCCGGTACAGATCGCGCGCGAACGCGTGTCGCCGGGGCTCGTGCACGGCTACGTCATCGGCGTGTCGAGCGAGTTCTGCCTCGTCGCCGAGGTCAGCGAAGCGATGCGCTTCGACGGTTTCGTCGTGCTGGCAATCGGTGACATCAGCACGGTCGAACAGGATCCTGGCCGCAAGTTCGTCGAGCGCGCGCTCGAACTCAACGAGCAGAAAGTTCCGCAGCTGGCGGATTTCAAACTCGACAGCTGGCAGACGATCGCCGAATCGGCCGCGCGCGAAACGCCACTGATCTCGTTGAACATGCTCGACGATGAACTCGGCGAAGTCAGCTACGTCGGGCGTCTGACCGGCAGCGAACCCGGGGCGCTGATCCTGCAGGAAGTCGATCCGAACGCGACCTGGTATCCGGACACCGGCGCCTATGATTTTGCCGACATCGGCTCGATCGGCTTCGCCACCGAATACATGCTGCTGCTCGCGCGCATCGCCGGCGCGCCGCCGGTGCCATTGCCACCCGAAGCCATGCCGGCCTCATGACGATCGCGCCGCGGGTTACCGCGATTACGCTGCATCGCGCCTCGCATATGCTCGAAGTCGGTTTCGACACCGGCGAGACGTTCCAGCTGCCGTGCGAATACCTGCGCACGCATTCACCGAGCGCCGAAGTGCAAGGACACAGCCCAAGCCAGCGTGTGCTGCAACATGGCAAGCGCGACGTGAACATCACGGCGATCGAACCCGTCGGCCATTACGGCGTGCTGCTCAAGTTCGACGACGGCCACAGCACCGGTATTTTCTCGTGGTCGGTGCTGTACGAACTCGGCCGCAATCAAGCGCAGAACTGGCAGGCGTATCTGACCGCGCTGGAAACCGCGAAGCTCAGGCGTTGACACTGACCGGCGTGCGATCCTGCGCCTGGAAAAATTCGGCGTCGCGAAAACCGAACGGTCGCGCGAGCAGGAATTCCGGGAAATTCTGGATTTGCACGTTGTAGCTGCGCACCGCTTCGTTGTACGCGTTGCGAGCGGTCTGCAGGCGGTTTTCAGTCTCCACGAGTTCGCGCTGCAGCTGCAGGAAATTCGCGCTGGCTTTGAGGTCTGGATAGTTTTCCTGCAACGCCAGCACGCGCGAGAGCTGACCGGTGAGCTCGGTTTCGGCCTGTTCGCGTCCGGCGATCGACCGATTCGCCTGTGCGCGCGCTCGCGACTGCGCCACGGCGTCGAACGTGTCGTGCTCGTGTCCGGCGTAGCCCCGGACCACGCCGACGAGCTGCGGCACGAGATCGTGGCGGCGTTGCAGCTGCACGTCGATATCGCTCCACGCCTTGCGCACGCCATTGCGCGCGACGACGAGCTCATTGAAGGTGACCGCAATGAACGCGAGCAGCGCGATCAGTGCGAAGCCTGCAAACCACAAGGCCATGCGCAATCACTCGGCGGATTTTCAGTAATAATACGGCATCGTCATGGTTGAGGCGCCCGCGATGCCCGAAGCACCCGAAATCGACACCGACAAGCTGCGCGAGGCCATCGACGAAGAAATCGAGAAGGAAGGCGGCGCATTGCTGCGCACGATCGCCGTGACCACGGCGATTTTCGCCGCGCTGGCGGCGGTCGCTTCGCTCAAGGCCGGCGGATCGGCCAATGAAGCGCTCGCGCTGAAGACCGAGGCCACGCGCCTGCAAGCCGAAGCTTCCGACAAATGGGCGTACTACCAGGCCAAGAATCTGAAATCGGCGGTCAATGAGGTCTCGCGCACGATCTACGTCGCGCTCGACAAACCGGCGCCGGAGGAACTTGGCAAAGCGCAGGAGAAATATGCCGAGGATCAGCGCAAAGCCAGCGAGGAAGCCAAGGAACTGGAGAAGGAACGCGATGCGAAAGGCGAGGAAGCCGATCACCTGATGCACCACCACCATTTTTTCGCGCAGGCCGTCGCATTATTGCAAGTGGCGATCGCGCTCGGCGCGGTCGCCGCGCTGACGCGCAAGCGCGTCGTCTGGATCGGTTCAATTCTGCTCGGGCTCGGTGGCGCGACTTTGTTCGGTTGGGCGATCTTCAGCTGATGAGCGATCCGTCGACGACCCATTTCGGCTATCGCGACGTGCCCGTCGCGGAGAAGGAAAAACTCGTCGGGCGCGTATTCACCTCGGTTGCGTCGAAATACGACCTCATGAACGACCTCATGTCGTTCGGCGTGCATCGGCTGTGGAAACGCTGGTTCGCGGCAACCAGCGGCGTACGTGCGGACGACGCCGTTCTCGACCTGGCGGGTGGCACCGGCGATATCGCCGCGTTATTGCTGCCGCTGGTCGGCGCGAACGGCAGCGTCGTGGTCGGTGACATCAACGCGGCCATGCTGCGTACCGGTCGTGATCGCCTGATCGATCGCGGCTGCGTGCGCAATCTGCATTACGCACAGCTCAACGCCGAAGCGCTGCCGTTTCCTGGCGCGAGCTTCGATGCCGTAACGATCGCATTCGGGCTGCGCAACGTCACCGACAAGAATGCCGCGCTGCACGAAATGCATCGCGTGCTCAAACCCGGCGGGCGGGTATTGATTCTCGAGTTCTCGGCGCTCCAGTCTGACCTGCTCAAGCCGTTGTACGAGTTCCATTCGTTTCAGGTATTGCCGCGCCTGGGCAAACTGATCGCCGACGATGACGAAAGCTATCGCTATCTTGCCGAGTCGATCCGCAAGCACCCGGATCAAGCCGCATTGAAGGCGATGATGGAAACGGCCGGATTCGCGAACGTCGACGTACGCAATCTGTCCGCCGGAATTGTTGCGATTCATCGCGGCTACAAGTTCTAGCGCGCCGTGCGCGTGCTCGTTACCGGCGCGAACGGTTTCATCGGATCGCGCGTCGTCGCCGGCTTGCACGCAGCCGGACACGAAGTGGTCGCGGCAACGCGTCACGGCACGCCGATTCCAGGTGCGAGTTCGAGCGTGGCCTGCGATTTTTCGCGCGATGTGGATCCGGCAATCTGGAAGCCGCGACTCGCCGACATCGATGCGGTGGTCAACTGCGCGGGAATTCTGCGCGAAACCAAGGACGATACGTTTCGACGCGTGCATGTCGACGCGCCACTGGCGTTGTTTCGCGCCTGCGCGGCAACGGGCGCGCGCCGCGCGATCCAGCTGTCCGCGCTCGGTGAGCCGCAGGACGGTGAGTTCATCGCTTCCAAGCATCGTTGCGATCAGACGCTGACCGAGCTTGACCTGGATTGGCTGGTGCTGCGCCCTGGGCTCGTCTACAGCGCTCGCGGCGCATACGGCGGCACGGCGTTGCTGCGCGCCTTTGCGGCAATGCCCGCCGTGCTGCCGCTGCCGGGAGACGGCTCGCAGCCGATTCGCCCGATCGCGCTGGAAGATCTTGTCGCCGCGATCGTCGCCGCGCTTGCACAGCCGCAAGCGCGAGCGCTGATCGTCGAGCTCGTCGGTCCGCAAGTGCTGACGTTACGCGAATATCTGCTCGCCTGGCGCCGATGGTTCGGCCTCACCTCTACGCGCACTCTCGCGACTCCGCGCTGGCTGGCCGATGCCGCCGTTGCGATCGGCGAATGGGCGGGACGCGGCCCGCTGTGCCGTGTGATCGGCAATCTGCTCGAACGCGGCCGCACCGGTGGCGCCGATGCACTCGCGCAAACGCAGGCACTGCTCGGGCGTGTGCCTGCCACGCTCGCGCAAGGTCTCGCACAGCATCCGAGCGACCGTCGCGACTTCCTGCAAGCGCGCTGGTATCTGACGCGTCCGCTGCTGCTCGGCACTTTCGCGCTGATCTGGATCGCATCCGCCGCGGTCGGTTTTTGCTTGCCGGATTCCGCCGCCGCGGCAACGCTGCCAAGCTGGCCGGCAACGTGGGTCCGCGTCGCGACCGTGGCCGGCAGCATTGCCGACCTGACGCTCGGCATTGCCTTGTTGAGCGGCCGGCGCACGCGCGTCGTTGCGGCGCTGATGTTGACGATGATCGCGATCTACACGGTCGCCATCGGCGTATCGGCACCGGCACATTGGATGGACCCACTCGGCGGCCTATTCAAGAATTTCGGGCTCGCTGCCGCACTGATCGTGCTGTTGATGCTCGACGACGAGCGTCGATGAACGCTTACGCCGCACTTAAACTTGTCCACATCGTCTCGTCGACGCTGCTGTTCGGCACTGGTTTGGGAACGGCGTTCTTCATGTGGATGAGTCATCGCAGCGGCAATGTCGTCGCCATCGCCCACGCGGCGCGGCTGACGGTGCTCGCGGACTGGCTGTTCACCGCACCCGCGGTCATCGTGCAGCCCCTCAGCGGCGTTGCGCTAATGTGGCTGGTCGGCTATCCGCTGTCGACATCGTGGCTCCTGCTATCGATCGGCTTGTATCTGCTTGCCGGCGCCTGCTGGTTGCCCGTGGTCGTGCTGCAAATCCGCGTGCGCAATCTGAGCGCCATCGCCGCGCGTGCGGGTACCGCGCTGCCGGCAGCCTATCATCGTTGCATGCAGTGGTGGTTCGCGCTCGGCTGGCCGGCGTTTCTCGCCGTACTCGGCGCGTTCTGGTTGATGATCGCCAAGCCGAATCTGTGGTGATCTCTTACAAAATTTAACCGCTGTAGCCAACGTTCGACACGGTGCGCGCCACCCGCGCTCGCGGCATACTCGGTCAATTCGTGCCTGCCGGAACCCTGATCATGCGCACACTCGTGTTGCTGTCCCTGTTGTCGTTGACCGCCATCGTCGGGATTGCGGCGGAACCCGAAGACGCACACAAGAACGAGGAAAAGTCCGAGTCGGCGAAGAAGCCCGAGCCGCCGCCGCCGGAAAAGGCCAGCGTCACTTCGCACAGCGTATCGATAGGCGGGCGCAGCATTGCTTACAAAGCCACCGCCGGCACGCTGCTGATTCGGGACGAAAAGGATCGGCCGGATGCGAGCGTGTTCTACGTCGCCTACACGGCGGACGAAAAGGATTCGTCGCGCCGGCCGCTGACATTCCTCTACAACGGCGGCCCCGGTTCGGCCAGCATCTGGTTGCACATGGGTTCGTTCGGCCCGGTGCGCGTGGCGACGTCGAGTCCCGAAGCGACCGGCCCGGCGCCGTATCAGCTCGTCAACAATGCGGACAGCCTGCTCGACAAGACCGACCTCGTCTTCGTCGACGCGATCGGAACCGGTTTTTCCAAGGGCTTGCGCAAGGAAAAAACCAGAGACGACAAGGACGAGCACGATAGCCCCGACAATCCGAACAAGCGCTTCTGGGGTACCGATCAGGACATCGCCGCGTTCGGGCGTTTCATCCAGCGCTACATCACCGTCAACAAACGTTGGAACTCGCCGAAGTTCCTGTTCGGCGAGTCGTATGGCACGCCGCGCTCGGCGGGTTTGGCGAAATATCTGGAAGACAGCGGCGTCGCGCTCAACGGCGTCGTGCTGCTGTCGTCGATTCTCAACTACGGTTCGCGCCTGCCGGGCCTGGACAACGACTACATCAACTTGTTGCCGACATTCGCCGCAACCGCGTGGTATCACAACAAGATCGCGAACAAACCGGCCACGCTCGAACCGTTTCTGACGCAAGTGCGCGATTTCGCGCGCGGCGATTACGCCGTGGCGCTGAACAAGGGCCAGGACTTGAGCGACGCCGAACGCGATGCGATCGCGCAGCGCATGTCGGCTTACACCGGCATCAGCGTGGCGTTTTTGAAGGAAGCGAATTTGCGCGTGAGCCAGCCGCGCTATCGCAAGGAACTGCTGCGCGACGAGCGTCGCACGCTCGGCCGCTACGATGGCCGTTTCGAAGGCATCGACACCGATGCCGCCGGCGAGAATCCGGAAAGCGATCCTTCCGACACCGCGATTCGCGGCGCATTCACCGCTGCGTTCAACGATTACCTGAGCCGCGATCTGAATTACACGAGCGACGTGCCTTACGTCGTCGGCGTGAACGCGATCCAGGATTGGGACTGGAAGCACAAGCTGCGCGGCCAGCAGCGGCCGGCGCCGGTGCCGATCATGGTCTCGGATCTGGGCGATGCGATGCGCACCAATCCGCATCTGAAAGTGCTTTCAGCGAACGGCTATTTCGACCTGGCGACGCCGTTCTTCGCCACCGAATACGACCTGGCGCACATGGACATCGATCCGAAACTCCGCGGCAATCTTAGTTTCACCTACTACCCGTCCGGGCACATGGTGTATTTGAACCTCGACGCGTTGAAGCAATTCAAGCAGGATCTGGCAAAGTTTTACGACGGCGCCGTGGTGCGCTGAATCAGCCTGGCCCCAAACCGGAAAGATCGCGTTGCGCTGATTCGAGCCAGCCCTTCTCTTTCTTGCGGTAGTAGCGCGGCGCGTGTTTGGGACTGAGAGATTCCTTATTGGCTTTATTCAAACCCATCCGCAAAAATCCGCTCCACATCAGTCACCACAAAAATCTGGTGGGAATCGAAAACTGCGGCAACACATTTTGAACCGCAACTAGCCGCACTGATTGGATTGCCACTGGCATTCTCGATCGATACTGAAAATAGCGGTAAGAATGTGTCACGGTCGAACGCTTGAATAGTATTTTGATCGACGAACATGACGAAACCGACGGAATCGTCCACGACGACCGGCCCTTGCGATTGGTAGGTACCAACGAGCTGGAAATTGGCAGTATCTAGAACGGCGCCGGACGTGGCGTATATCAAATTATTGTCGACCAGAATGTCCGCATTCCCCATATAGTTCGATGCCGAAGACGCTACCGTAACGCCATTTGAATCTATGGCCATGTCGTATAAATCCTGTGTCCCGTCGCTGTCGTAGCCATACAACGTACTGGCCGAACTGCCGAACGCCAGAGATACCGGACCATAAAAACTCGTGATTGCAGTCGACCGCATGACGCCGCTATCGAAAATACCGACACCTTGGTAGTCAGGCGAAACGCCCTTGTCATGGCGCGAGACAGCGATCGTGCTTGGCGACCCGGGCATGACCGCAATGCGGGTTGGAAACAATGGACCGAACCCCGTTGACGGTCCTAAGGAAAATTGAACACCTGCGGTGAGCGTTGAGAGATCAACGCTGCGAACTGCGGCCGCTCCTTCCAGTCCAACATACGCCACAGCCGCTTCGGGAGAGATTGCAAGTGCCTGGGGCTCGCTTCCAACAAAAACCCCATCGACGATGGCCGCTGTCGCGGGATCTATTTCAATGAGCGTATTGCCGAATGGAACTCCTGCTGAACTCGCCACTGTCGCATACAGCATTCCGGTCTGAGTGCTGTACGCGACGTTGTTCGCGGGGATGTCAATTTCGAAGATTTCGGCTTGTGCGCTGGAATATAGACACGGCACAAGTAAAAAAGTTGCGAGACTCGTCACGCGCATAGCTAGATCCTTTCGTAACCGTACGGGCCGTCAACTGCTCACAGTTGAGCTCAGTCAAATCCGTTCGAGAAGACCGTGTCACTCACGTGTGGAATGACAAAAATTTGGCCGGAATCGAACACGACGGCCAGGCAACTCGAACCACACCCGGTCGCACTGATCGGACTTCCCGTCGCAGCAGCAATCGGAAGAGAGAATAGCGGCACAAACGTGTCACGGTCGAACACCTGAACGGCAGTTTGTCTTACGAACATGACTGAGTGCGTTGAGTGATCAACGACGACGGGGCCATGCAAATTGTACGTGCCCATAAGCTGCAGCGATGCACCATCAACCACAGCCCCGGAAGTAGCGTAGAGAATACTATTGTCGACGACAAACGTGACCCCGAAACCAGTGATGACCTGGCTGGCGTACATAAAAGAAGAAATTCCGCTGGGATCTATGGTGTATGCGGTAAGACCGAAACTGCTGGAATAGTTGTCGTAGCCGAAGAGAGAAGTCGCGGAGGGCCCAAATGCAATCGCATTTGCATACGGGACATTGGGGTTGATCGACCCGCGCATGACGCCGCTGTCAAAAATGGCCACGTTTCCGTCGCCGCCGAACTGAATCAGTGACACGGCGATGCTGGCGGGAGTACCGGGCATTACGGCAATCTCTTGCGCGTGATATGGGCCAAACGATGGGTCGTTACCTAAACCGAATTGTATGCCAGCGGTTAAGGAAGACAGGTCTACTAGGCGCACGGCATCGGAACCATCGAGACCGACATAGGCAATGGGAGAGTCGGGAGAGATTGCCAAAGGATTTGGCTCGCTGCCAACATAGACATGATCTACGACAGAAGCGTCTGCCGGCGAGATTTCTACCAATCCGTTGCCATAGGGCGAGCCAGCGGAACTTGGAATCGTGGCGTACAGCATACCGGTCAGGCTGCTATACGAGATGTGGTTGGCAGGCAAATCGATTTCGAGGATTTCACTGTAGCTTTCAAAACTTATTGTTGCCAGCACGATCGCGACGGAAATGCACCGAATCGATTGCCGCATAGCTACTCTCCGAATTTGCTTTCTAGCGTAGCAGAACCGCTCGCGGCAAGTGGGCACCGATCGCGCGAACGCCTTGATCGAGCACCTCGGACGAGCCGCCGGACGCGAAGGAAACACGGTTGTAAAGTTGCGGTGCCGACGCAGCGTGAAACGTAGGCATGCAACGCCCGCATGCGGGCGACTTCGCGCCGGCGGAGGAATGATACCCAGCACCGGTTGCACCCTCTGGAGTCACGATCACGGCGAGCCTATGAGCGAACAGCCGCTCCTCGCGATTGAGCAATGCAGTGTGACATCGTCGTTCAGGTTCTTCTTTTCCCATACGCCGGCTGACATATGCCGGCTGAATGGTCTCAGACCGGCCCCAAACTCGCCAACTCCCGCTGCGCTGATTCGAGCCAGCCCTTCTCTTTCTTGCGGTAGTAGCGCGGCGCGTGTTTGGCGCGTGCAAGCATGTCGCCGAACACGCCGCGGGCATCGCTGAAACGTCCGCTCTGCTTGAGCAAGGCCCCGTAACGGTAGCGCGCTTCTTCGCCGGGATAGCTGCGCGCCAGGATTTCGTATTGTTCCAGCGCCGCGGAGTGATCGCCCTGCGCTTCGAGCACGCGTGCGCGCAGCAATTCTGCGTCGCTGGAACGGAACTGCGGGTTGGCCGCGAACAAGGTGTCGAGCGTGGCACGCGCGCCGGTGAAATCGGAGCTGTTCGCCTGCGCTTGCGCGAGGCCGAGCAGAAACCCGGCATCAGTCGCAAACACGCCTTTCAATATCGATTGATACAGCACCACCGCATTCGAGTAATCGCCCAGGCGCATGCATTCTTCGGCGAGCGCACGGCGGTTGTCGACGGTATCGGCCATCTCGAGTTTTTGCCGGATGTGTCGGCGTTGGCGTTCCGGATCGAACGTGTGCAGCACCGAACGCGCCGCCTTTCGGCTGCGCGGATCGTTGCGTAGCTCGGGCAGCATTTCGAGGAAAAAGTACACCGCCATGCCAATCGGCGGAGTGAACATGATGATGAAAATCCAGTAATACGGTCGGCCGCTGCGGATGGCATGCGCAGCGCACAGCACTTGCAGCAACAGCGAGATGAAAATCAGGATCGGCACCGCGAAAATCCCCGTTTCGATCAGCTCAACGCGTTCGAGTCGCGCGGACGAACATCGCCTCTTCAGCGTGTCAGGAATTTTACGAGGAAATCGGCGACGTTTCGATACGGCGGGCGCATGAGCTTCATGCTCGTCCAGCGCGCCTGGTACAGCACCGGTTTTTGTTTGGAGAATGCGAGGAAGCCTTCGCGGCCGTGGTAGTGCCCCATGCCAGACGGGCCGACCCCGCCAAACGGCAATTCGCTCTGCGCGAAGTGCATAACCGTGTCATTCACGCCGACGCCTCCGGCGATCGTGCGTTCAAGCACGCGTTCGATGCGCGCCTTGTCGTTGTCGAAGTGATACAGCGATAGCGGCCGTGGCCGCGCGTTGATGTAGTCGATCGCCGCATCGACCGACTCCACGGCGACGAGCGGCAGGATCGGCCCGAAGATTTCCTCCTGCATCAATGCCAGATCGTCGCTCGCGTCGAGCACCAGCGTCGGCGCCAGCACGCGTTGCCCGGCATCGCCGGCGGCGAGTTCGATGACCTGCGCACCGGCGGCCTGCGCCTGATCGAGATAGCTCTTCAGGCGCGCGTACTGGCCGGCGTTGACGATGCTCGAATAGTCCGGATTCGCGGCAAGATTGCCGTAACGCTGCGAAGTATATTTTCGCATCTCGTCGACGAACGCGGGTATCGAAGCTTTCGGCAGCAGCACGTAATCCGGTGCGATGCAGGTCTGCCCGGCGTTGAGAAACTTGCCGGCGGCGATGCGATCCACCGCGGTGGCGAGCGGGTAACCCGGAGCGATGATCACCGGCGATTTGCCGCCGAGCTCGAGAGTTACGGGCGTGAGGTTTGGCGCCGCCGCGGCCATGACCTTGCGCCCGACCGCGGTGGAACCGGTGAAGAACAGGTGGTCGAACGGCAATGCGGCAAAGGCAGCCGCCACGTCCGGACCGCCGAGCACGCTAGCGACACGGTCGTCGGGAAATGTTTTCGCGAGCAGATCTTTGAGCAGCTCCGATGTGCGCGGCGTGTGTTCGGACGGCTTGAGCATGACGTGATTGCCGGCGCCGATCGCGGCCACGAGCGGATTGAGCGCAAGATTGACCGGATAGTTCCACGGCGCAATGACGCCGACGACGCCGAGTGGCTGACAGCGCACCTCGGTGCGCGCCGGAAAGAACAGCCAGTCGGCGGCGCCGCGCTTCGGCGTCATCCAGCTGCGCAGATGCGCGCGTGTATGATCGATCTCGTTGAGTACGGTCATGCCGTCGCTGAGCAGCGATTCGTGGCGCGAGCGCCGCCCGAAATCCGCGCTCATCGCCTTGGCGAATTCTTCGATACGCGACTGGTACGCCGCGCGCAGGCGTGCCAGATCGTCCATGCGCTGCGCGTAGTCGGGCGCATGTGCCGTGTGCGCCGCACGCAGGCGCGCGAGCGTGCCATTCAGGCCGGGCGTCGTGACGAGGGTGTCCATGCGGCGCAGTGTAGCGCGCTGACGCGATGCTAACATCGCCGCATGAACATTCGCTCTTATCGAAAGACGATCCCACGCCTCGGTGCCAAGGTCTATGTCGATCCCGCCGCCGTATTGATCGGCGACGTCGAGCTTGGCGACGACGCTTCGCTATGGCCGTGCACGGTCGCGCGCGGGGACGTCAATTACATCCGCATCGGTGCGCGCACCAATATCCAGGACGGCGCGGTGCTGCACGTGACCCACGATGGCCCATACACGCCGGGCGGCTTTCCGCTCGTCATCGGTGCCGATGTTACGGTCGGCCATGGCGCCGTGCTGCACGCCTGCACGATCGAAGATGCGTGCCTGATCGGCATGCACGCGACCGTTCTCGATGGCGCGCGCGTGTGCACGCACGCGATGATCGGCGCCGGCGCGGTGGTGACGCCCGGCAAAGTGGTCGGCGAGGGGGAGCTGTGGCTCGGCAATCCGGCGCGCTGCGTGCGCAAGCTCGGCGCGCGCGAGATCGAGATGCTCGGTTACTCGGCGCAGCATTACGTGCGGCTGAAAAACGAGTACCTCGCAGCAAAATGACGGCCGCGAACTTGCGAGCGCCATGGATCATGCCCGGCAGCGCACTGGCGTTCAGCGTGCTCGTGGCATTTCTGTCGCCGCTGTACGCGCGCACCTTCGGCGACGCGCTGCCGACATTCACGCGTGAATTCCTGTCGGCCTATCCCGTGTGGATCGCCGTCAGCGCCGCCGCACTCGCCGTCACTGCGCTGGCCGAGCAATTCCCGATTTTTGCGCGCTGGCGCGCGCTGTGGAGCGGGCTCGACGTGGTCCTCGCGCTGGCTTCGGTGCTCATCATCGCCGCCGGTCTGATGGCGCTGTTTCTGCCGCTGCTGGTGCCGCCGATTCCCGGTTAACCCGTCGCCGTCTCCCAGTCGCCGAGAATCCGCAGCGCCTCCTCGCGATTGCGACCGCACATCGCAAGCTCGGGTTTGAGTCGGCGGCAGACCTCGGGGCGCGCGGGCTGGCCGAACAACTTGCAGCGGTTGAGCTCGTCCAGTTGTATACAACGCACACCGGCGGGTTTGCCATTCGGCATGCCCGGAATCGGCGAAGAAATCGACGGCGCGATGCAGCACGCGCCACAGCCGACCCGGCACATCAGTGCCGAGTCGTCCGCGCGAAGGCCGGGACCCGGCGCCTTGACATCAATGTCCATCAGTCGCTCGCGTGCAGCGGCAGCTCTGCGCGCAACGCCGCGTAAACGGAATCGGTGTCCGGTCGCTTGCCGTGCCAGATCGCAAACGATTCGGCCGCCTGTTCGACGAGCATGCCGAGTCCGTCGAGCGCTTGCCCGGCGTGCGCCGCGCGTGCCCAGGCGAGAAACGAAAATGCGGCCGCGCCGTAGGACAGGTGATAGCACAGCGCGCGCGGCGCAACGAGTGCAAACGGCAACTGCAGCGACTCGCGTGCTACTCCGGCAGAGGTCGCGTCGACGATCAACTCGAAACTGCCGAGATTCGGCAAGTCCTGCCAGTAACGCGTGTGCGCGCGCTTGGGTATGCCGATCGCATCGGCGAGCGCATCCGCGCGTTCGGGCGTGCGATTGACGATCGTGATTTGCTCGACGCCGGCTTCGAGCAGCGCGAATGCGGCGGCGCGCGCCGCACCGCCGGCGCCCAGCAGCAAGCCACGGCGCCCGCGCAAATCCAGGCGCTGGCGCTCGGCGAGATCGCAGATGAGCCCGGCACCGTCGGTGTTGTCGCCGCGCCATTGCCCGTCGGCGCGGCGCGACAATGTATTGACGGCGCCGGCGCGCGCGGCGAATTCCGAGCGTTCCGCGCAGAATCCTGCCGCGATTTGCTTCAGTGGCAAAGTGATGTTGGCGCCGCGCCCGCCGGCGGCGGCGAATTGCTCGAGCTGTTTGGCGAATCGCTCGGTCGGCGCGTCGATGGCGACATAGTGCAAAGGTATACCAAGCTGCCGGCCGAACAGCGCGTGAATGCGCGGCGACAGCGAGTGTGCAACGGGGTGACCGAAAACGGCGAATTGCGTGACATCATTCATGGGCTATCCCGCGCGAAGAGCACACCACGTTAGCGCCTGTCGCTCAACCAGGTCGCCGCCTGCAGGGCAAAATAGGTCAGGATCGCATCCGCACCGGCGCGCTTGATGCTCGTCAGCGCTTCGAGCACGCACGTGCGTTCGTCGAGCCAGCCGTTGAGGCTGGCGGCGCGCAGCATCGCGTATTCGCCGCTGACCTGGTACGCGAACGTCGGCGCGCCGAAGCGCCGCTTCACGCGCCGGATCACATCCAGATACGGCAACGCCGGCTTGACCATGATCATGTCGGCGCCTTCGGCCAGGTCGAGTTCGACTTCGCGCAGCGCTTCGTCGGCATTGGCCGGATCCATCTGATAAGTATACTTGTTGCTTTTTCCCAAATTGGAAGCGGAGCCGACGGCGTCGCGGAACGGGCCGTAGAAACCCGAGGCGTATTTCGCCGAATAGGCGAGAATGCGCGTGTGGATGTGTCCGGCTTCGTCGAGGGCGCGGCGGATTGCGCCGACGCGGCCATCCATCATGTCCGACGGCGCGACCACGTCGGCTCCGGCCGCGGCGTGCGACAGCGCCTGTTTGACGAGTGCGGCGACCGTTTCGTCGTTGAGCACGTATCCGGAATCGTCGATCAGGCCGTCCTGACCGTGCGTGGTGAATGGATCGAGGGCGACGTCGGTGATGACGCCCAATTCCGGCAGCGCGGTCTTGAGCGCGCGCACCGCGCGCTGCGCGAGCCCGTCCGGATTCCACGCTTCAGTCGCATCGAGCGATTTCGCCGAGGCTGGCGTGACCGGAAACAGCGCGACGGCCGGGACGCCCAGTTGGCACGCTTGCCCGGCAAGCACGACGGCGTTATCGACCGAAACGCGTTCGACGCCCGGCATCGACGCCACGGGTTCGTGCGCGCCGCCCCCTTCGCGAACGAAAATCGGCAGGATCAAATCGGCCGCAGTCAGCGTGGTTTCGCGCATCAACGCGCGACTGAACGCATCGCGGCGCATGCGCCGCATACGCATGGCGGGGAAAGACATACACACCTCGGCGTGGAATGAACACGCATTTTACGGGCAGGATGGCAGAATTCGCGCAAATCGCGCCCGGCGCGCGTTTTGCAATCCTCCTGTCGATCCGTCGAGTTGAACACGGGCAAATTGCCAACTGGTTCAGCGATTGTTCGGAAAATTAAGAGGATACTCGCCACAAATCCCAGAAGTTTCTAAGACCTGACTTGACTTCCTGGATTTGTTGTTAATAATGCTCGCTAACCTCTTGAATTAGAGGCATAAGAAACAGATGCACGCCCCGTTACTCTGGTTGATGCTGTTGTGTGTTGTTGCGGCGCTCGGCGTTTTGTCGATTCGCCGCATACCGGAAGGCCATGCCTATACCCTGCGCCGCGTCGGCGGCCAGTTGCGCACCGTCGGCGCAGGGTTGCATCTGGTGATGCCACTGGTCGAGCGCGTGGCGCACAAGATCCGCCTGCTCAATAACGTCGTCGATGTTCAGACTTCGGCGCTGAACGGGCGTGTGTACTTCCAGGTGCTTGACGCGGAACGCGCCGACGCCGTCATCGATGCGATGGCAGACATGCTGCGCCAGCGCATCCCGGAACTTGCGGCTTCGACCTGCACTGAAGAAGACGGCGCCGCGCGCAACCTGCACCTCAAAGCGGAGCTCAATCGCGATTTCGGCGAACGCGGCGTGCTGATCACACGCGTTCAGCTCAGCGCCACTGCCTGAGCCGTTCCACGCTGGATTTTCCGAGCGGCGTCCCGGATACTTGCCGACCCTGCGCGCCGCGCGGGGTGAGTATCCGCATGAGTTCCTTGTCCGATCGCGCCAAGCTGCACGCCCGCCTGCAGGCGGGAATTGCCGAACTGGGCCTTGCGCCCGGCGCGGACAGGACCGAGTGCCTGCTCGATTACGTCGAGTTGCTCGCGCGCTGGAACGCGGTCTATAACCTCACGGCCGTGCGTGATCCGGCTGACATGATCGAGCGGCATCTGCTCGATTCACTCGCCGTAGCGCCATTCGTGCGCGGCGATTCGCTCGCGGATCTCGGCAGCGGCGCCGGTCTGCCGGGCATTCCGCTGGCGATTCTTGAACCGCACCGGCAACACGTGCTGATCGACAGCAACGGCAAGAAAACGCGTTTCCTGCGCGAGGCCGTGCGCACGCTCGGGCTCGCGAACGTGCGTGTGGAGCAATCGCGCGTGGAAGCAGCGCGCGGGCATTACGCTTGCATCACGGCGCGCGCATTTGCCACGCTCGGGGAGATGTTGACGCTGGGCGGCCACTTGCTCGGGCCGAACGGTGTCTGGCTTGCGCTCAAGGGTTTGCTCACCAAAGAGGAAATTCTTTCACTGCCGGCTGGCTTCGTCGTCGCCGAGACCAAGCCGCTCAAAGTACCGGGCTTGGGCGCGGCGCGGCATGTGGTGATAATTCGCCGCAAGCAGACGCAGGAGCACGCGGCATGACCCGCATCATCGCGATTGCCAACCAGAAAGGCGGCGTCGGCAAGACCACGACGGCGGTCAACCTCGCCGCGGCGCTGGCCGAGACGCGGCGCAAGATCCTGCTGATCGATCTCGACCCGCAAGGCAACGCGACGATGGCGTCGGGCGTCGACAAACGCATCGCCAAGCCGAGCGGCTGCGAAGTGCTGCTCGAAGAAGCCGCCATCGACAGCGCGATCCAGGCGACGAAGTCCGGCTTTGATCTTTTGCCCGGCAATCGCGACCTGACCGCGGCCGAACTGAAATTGATGGATGCGCTCGCGCGCGAGTCGCGTCTGAAGGAGCAGCTGGCCAAACTCGGCGATCGTTATCACACGATTTTGATCGACTGCCCGCCGTCGCTGCACCTGCTGACGATCAACGCGTTCACTGCCGCGCACAGCGTATTGATTCCGATCCAGTGCGAATATTTCGCACTGGAAGGCCTGACGAGTTTGCTCGACACGATCAAGGCGGTGCGTGCGCGCCTGAATCCGCATCTGGAAATCGAAGGCCTGCTGCGCACGATGTACGACGTTCGCAACAACCTCGCCAACGACGTCTCGGCGCAGCTGACCAAGCATTTCGGCGACAAGCTGCTGCGCTCGATCATCCCGCGCAACATCCGCCTGGCCGAAGCACCCAGCCACGGCTTGCCGATCAATGCCTACGACCGCGAATCGCGCGGCGCGATCGCCTATCTCGGCCTGGCCGGCGAAATGATCCGTCGCGAACGCAGCGGCGCGCCGATGCCAGTCACGTCTGCGCACGTAAACTAAGGAAGTAACGCAATGGCGGCAAAAAAGCGCAGCGGTCTGGGCCGCGATCTGGACGTATTGCTCGGCAATCCGGAAGCCGACGCGCCGGAAACGGAAGGCGAACTGCGCCAGCTGAAAATCGGCAGCCTGCAAGCCGGGAAGTATCAGCCGCGCAAAGCGTTCGATGAAGAGCCATTGCAGGAACTCGTCGCCTCGATCCGCGAGGTCGGCGTGCTCGATCCGATCCTCGTGCGCGCGATCGGCGCGCAGCGCTTCGAGATCATCGCCGGTGAACGCCGCTGGCGCGCCGCGCAGCAAGTGGGACTGAGCGAGATCCCGGCGCTGGTGCGCGAACTTTCCGACAGCCAGGTGGCGCTGATCGCATTGGTCGAGAATCTGCAGCGCGAGGATTTGTCGCCGCTCGAAATCGCGCAGTCGCTCAAGCAGCTGATCGCCGAGTTCAAGTTCACCCAGGAACAGGCGGCGGACAAGATCGGCCGCTCGCGCGCGGCCGTGGCGAATTTCCTGCGTCTGCTCAACTTGCCGGAACCGATCAAGGAACTGCTCAACGCACGCAAACTCGACATGGGCCATGCCCGCGCCTTGCTCACGCTCGACGCCAAGCTTGCGCTCGGCCTCGCCAGGCAAGCCGCCGAGCACGGCTGGACCGTGCGCCAGCTCGAGGAGGCGGCGCGCCGCGCACAAAGCGCGCCCAAGGGCAAGGCGAAATCGGCGGCAGCCGCGCGCGATGCCGATATCGTCGCGCTCGAACGAGAACTCGGTGAAAAGCTCGCCGCCAAGGTCAGCGTGCAGCACGCCAGCTCCGGCGGCGGCAAGTTGGTGATTGCCTATCACAGCGTCGAAGAACTCGAAGGCATTCTTGACCGCATCCGCTGATTTTCCGGGTGCCGCTGAAAGATAGACGACTTTGGTCAGGTCTTTGAGCGGCATGAGCGGCAAACAACGACAGTTCGATGCCTTGGTGCGCAGCCTGTCCGGCGATCTGTTCCGCTATGGATACTGGCTGTGCGGCGACGAGGCGCTGGCGCACGACCTCGTTCAGGAAACCTTCCTGCGCGCGTGGCGCGCGCTCGACAATCTGCGCGAAACCGCGGCCGCGAAATCGTGGCTGATCACGATTTTGCGGCGCGAACACGCGCGCCTTTACGAACGCAAGACGCCGCAGTTTGCCGATGTCGACGAAGTCGATGTGATCGATGAACGCGACGCACACATGCCGGAATTTGCCGGCGAGGAAAACGTCATTCGCAACGCCATTCGCCAACTGGATGCCAAATACCGCGACCCGCTGTTGTTGCAGGTGCTCGGCGGCTTCTCCTGCGAGGAAATCGCGCGCGAGCTCAAGATCACGCCGGCCGCCGTAATGACGCAGGTCTTCCGCGCCCGGCAAAAACTCAAGGCGATGCTCGGCGGCGAGATACGGGAGGCGCAAATCCATGAACTGTCTTGAATTCCGCCGCGAACTCCTGATCGATCCGCAATCGATCGCGGCCGATCTCCAGCGCCACGCGCGCGAGTGTCCGCGCTGCGCCGAAGCACAGGCGCGCGCGTTGGCATTCGAAGCGTCGCTGCAGACCGCGCTGGCCGTGCCGGCGCCGGCGCAGTTGGCCGAATCGATCCTGCTGCGCCATGCCACCGAACAGCAACGCAGCCGGCAGCGCGTGCGGCGCGGCGGCGCCGTGCTCGGGCTGGCCGCCGCGGTCGCGCTCGCCTTCGGCATCGGCATGCGCCTGCAGGCGCAGCCGCTTGCGGAAATCTCGGTCGCTCATCTGCAGCGCGAAGCGTTCGTGCTCAGCATGACCAAGCCGGTCGCCGAGGCGCAAATCCGCAAGGCATTTGCGGATCTGGGCGTCAAAGATGTCGGCGCGCTGCCGCCGGACGTCAGCTTCGTCGCCTGCTGCCCGGTCGGCCGCTATTCGTCCGTCCACCTGCTGATGCCGCGCAGCAATGGTCCGGTGACGGTGTTGTATCTGACCGACGACCACGCCGAAGCACGCCGGGAATTCGTCCGCGATGGCTGGCTCGGCCGCAGCGTACCGCTCGCGCATGGCACGCTCGTGCTGCTGGCGCATGACGCCAGCCAGTTCGATCAGATCGAAAGCCAGTGGCGCGGCGCGCTGCAGAACGCGACCTGAGGCGGCAAACCGGCTAAAATTCGCCGCTTCCACCGATCCACTCTCGGCATCGGTGCATTTCAGGATTGCGCATGCCCGATTTATCCGTCGTCGTGCCCGTGCATAACGAGCGCGACAACATCGTTCCGCTGCTCAGCGAGATCGCCGCCGCTCTGCGCGGCCGCTGCGATTTCGAAATTGTCTATGTCGATGATTGCAGCCGCGATGACACGCTCGCCGTAATGACGGCGGCGAAAGCGCAATTTCCGGAGCTGCGTGTTTTGCGCCACTTGTCGCAAAGCGGACAAAGCACGGCCGTGCGCACCGGCGTCAAGAATGCCCGCGGCGCATGGATTGCCACGCTCGACGGCGATGGCCAGAACGACCCGGCCGACATTCCGAAACTGCTCGCGATGCGCGACGCGTCGCCGAACTCGATCAAGCTGTTCGCCGGCTGGCGCGTCGACCGCAAGGATTCCGGCAGCAAGCGCTGGGCCTCGAAATTCGCCAACGCGATCCGCTCGCGCCTGCTGCGCGATGCCACACCCGATACCGGCTGCGGCATCAAGCTGTTCGAGCGCGCCGCGTTTCTCGACCTGCCGTACTTCGATCACATGCACCGTTATTTGCCGGCGTTGATGCAGCGCGCCGGCTGGCAGATCAGGAGCGTGCCGGTCAATCATCGGCCACGCGGCGCCGGGCAATCCAAGTACAACAACCTCAACCGCGCCCTCGTCGGCATCGCCGACCTGCGCGGCGTGGCGTGGTTGATACGGCGATCCAGGCGCACGGGCGTCGAGGAAATCTGAACGCGCGCCGGTTGCAGTAAACGCTTGATTCTGCTCTAATACGCGGCTCGCTGCGTTATTTTTGCAGCGATTCCCCCACCTTCACATGCTCTCTCGCGCGCCGGCTACTCTCCAGCCGTCAGAAAAACATGTGAAGGTGGGGGGCCGATTCCACCCTGGCTAAGGGTGCTCCCGTTCTCATCATCGAGGTAGGTACGATGGCCAAAGTCTGCCAAGTCACCGGCAAGCGCGCACAGTCCGGCAACAATGTGTCGCATGCCAACAACAAAACCCGGCGCCGCTGGCTGCCGAACCTGCACGAGCGCCGTTTCTGGGTGCCGAGCGAAAACCGTTGGGTGAAACTGCGCGTTTCCACCAACGCCCTGCGCACGATCGACAAGAACGGCATCGAAACCGTCCTGGCCGAACTGCGCGGTCGCGGCGAGAAGGTCTGAAGGAGAACACCATGGCATCCAAGCGCGACAAGATTCGTCTCGTGTCCTCGGCCGACACCGGCCATTTCTACACGACCGACAAGAACAAGAAGACCACGACCGACAAGATCGAAATGAAGAAATACGATCCGGTCGTGCGCAAGCACGTGATCTACAAGGAAGCGAAGATCAAGTAATCCTTCGCTTCACGGCGTCAACGCAAACAAAAAGCCCGCCAATCGGCGGGCTTTTTTTGTCCCTGAATTTGCGGATCAGGCTTTGACCGGAACGAGCGCGTATCCGCGCAGCCGCACCGCGAATTCCTGCAGCGTGCGGATACCGCTGGCTTCTGCTTCGCGACACCATTCCTGCAGGTTGCCGAGCATCATCTCGGCATTGCTGCGCTCCAGTACCGTGGCCAGGCGCGTGCGGAACTCGCAGACCTTGGCGAGCAGCGGCCGTTCCTTCACGGCTTCCTGCAGGCGCTCACGCGAATGCTCGTCGAGCCAGCGTCCGCCGTTGGCGAGCGCCTTGCGCATCGCGCGCGGCAACGCTTTCAGACTCGCACCCGCGTGCGCGGCTTCCTCGCGCAGCGTCGGCGCAATCACGCCGCGGAAGTAATCGGCCATGACTTCGAACTTGTGCGAGACCAGCGCCTTGAGCGTCTCGGTATCCGGCAGCGGCATGTTCGGGCGCACATCGAGCGACGGCGCCACGCGCAGCACCTTGGCCAAGCCGAGCTTCTCGAACATACAGATCGCCACCCAGCCGATGTCGAACTCGAACTTGCGCAGCGCGAACTTCGCCGAACTCGGGAATGCGTGGTGATTGTTGTGCAGCTCTTCGCCGCCGATCCAGAAGCCCCACGGCGACAGATTCGTCGCCATGTCCGCGGTTTCGAAATTGCGATAGCCCCACCAGTGGCCGAGGCCATTGACGACGCCGGCGGCCCAGAACGGAATCCAGATCATCTGGAATGCGGAGATCGCCACGCCCCAGATACCGAACAGCGCAATGTTGACGATGAACGTCAGGGTCGGACCCCAATACTCGTGTTTGCCGTAGAGGTTGCGCTCGATCCAGTCTTCCGGCGTGCCGCGACCGTATTTTTCCATCGTCGCCTTGTCGTGCGAAGCGACGCGATACAGATCCACGCCCTGCAGCACCACGGTCTTGATGCCGAAGATTTTCGGGCTGTGCGGATCTTCTTCGGTTTCGCATTTGGCGTGGTGCTTGCGGTGGATCGCGACCCACTCCTTCGTCACCATGCCCGTGGAAACCCACGACCAGAAACGGAAGAAATGCGCGAGCACGGGATGAAAATCCACGCCGCGATGCGTCTGGCTGCGATGCAGGTACAGCGTCACCGTGAAGATCGTCAGCTGGGTGACGACGGCGAAGTAGATCAGCTTGCCGAGCCACGACGCATGAGTGACGCCGTGATTCAGGAAGTCGAGCATGAAATCGTACATTTGGGATTCCCAGGGGCGAACGGCAATTTTACGCGAGCAGGGTGTTAGCTGCCAGTAAAGGCGGCCCTTGCCGCAAGACCGAATAGCAGCAACAATCGGGCCAGATGTCCGAAAATCAAGCGTCTTCTCCACCCCTTTTGCAATTGCGCGATGCCAGCCGAGATCTGGCGGGACGGCGCGTGGTCACCGATCTGAACCTGGATCTGGATCGCGGCAGCGTGCTCGGCCTGCTTGGCGTCAACGGCGCCGGCAAATCGACCACCTTGCGCATGATCGTCGGCCTGCTCGCACCGAGCAGCGGTCAGGTGCTGATCGGTGGCGCCGACCTGCGTGAAGAACCGGCCGCGGCACGGCGACTGGGCTATCTGCCTGAACTGGCACCGCTCCATGCCGAGTTGCGCGTCGAGGAATACCTCGCATTCTGCGCGCGTCTGCGCGGCCTGCGCGGCGTGTCCAGCACACAGGCAATCGATCGCGTCGTCGAACGCTGTGGTCTGGGTGACGTGCGCCGACGTCTGCTCGGCCATCTGTCGAAAGGTTTCCAGCAACGCGCCGGCATCGCGCAGGCGATTGTGCATGCGCCGGAGTTGATCGTGCTCGACGAGCCGGCCTCGGGACTTGATCCAAGGCAAGCCGCGCAGATTCGCGCTTTGATACGCGAACTCGGGCAAGAACACGCGGTAATCCTGTCCACGCATCTGCTGCCGGATGTGCAGGCATGCTGCGAGCGCGTGGCGATCCTGCACGAAGGCACGTTGCGTTACGACGGTCCGCGTCAGGCGCTCGGCGACGACCTGGAAGCGATTTTCCTGCGTGTCGTCAGTGGCGGCGAAGCCGCAGTGGCGGCATGAGTCTCGTCATTGCGCGCAATGAATTGCGCCGGCTGTTCGTGCAGCCGCTGGCGTGGGCGTTGCTTGCCGCGGTGCTCGGCGTGCTCGCGTATTTTTTCCTGCTGACGCTGCAAGGTTTCCTCGGGCTGATGCCGAAAATCGCCGGCAACGCGGCAGCGCCCGGCGTCACCGATCTCGTCGCGCTGCCGCTCATGCGCGCGATCGCGAGTGTGCTGCTGCTGGTCGTGCCGCTGCTCGGCATGCGCACATTCGCCGGCGATCGCGCCGCGCTGCCGTTGCTGTTGACCTCCGGTTTGTCGGATGCACGGATTGTAGTCGGCAAATACATCAGCCTCGTCGTGTTTTTCGCGCTGCTGATTCTCGTCGCACTGGCGATGCCGCTGAGCCTGGAAGTCGGCACCGCGCTCGACCTCGGCCGCCTCGCCGCGTCGGCATTCGGATTGATGCTGTTCGCAGCGGCCCTCGCCGCGCTTGCGTTATGGGCTTCGGCTCTCGCGCAACAGCCGGCCGTGGCGGCGGGCGTCGCGCTGGTGCTGAACCTGCTGCTGTGGATGCTCGACGCCGGCGCGCGCTATGAAGGCGTGACCAGCGAATTCGTCAATTACCTCGCGCTGCCGACGCATCTGGAACCGTTCCTGCACGGCATCGTTTCCACCGTGGACGTCGTCTACTTCGTGTTGCTGGCAATGGTCGCGCTCGCACTGGCGACACGGCGGCTGTCCGCGTCACGGGTTCGTGGCTGATGCGCTCGCGTCTGCTCGACTGGCTGTTCACCGCGCTCGTGCTCAGCGCGGCGCTGCTGCTCGCGTTCCTGTCGACGCGCTTCGGCTGGCAACACGATTTCAGCTACGCGCAACGCGCAAGTCTTGATGCGCGTACGGTCGAACTGCTCGAGCACATGCCGGCACCGGTTTCGATCACGTCCTACGCGCCGCGCGATAACGAACTGCGCCGCGAGATTTCAGATTTCATCGCGCGCTATCACCGGATCAAGCACGATATGACGCTCGCTTTCGTCGATCCGGATGCCGATCCGGCAGCGACGCGCGAAGCCGGCATTTCCGTCAACGGCGAGCTCGTGATCAAGTACCAGGGCCGCAGCGAATTGCTGAAGTTTCTGAGCGAACGCGAACTCGACAGCGCGCTCGTGCGCCTTGCGCGCCCGCACGCGGGACTCGTCGCGTTCCTGGCCGGCGACGGCGAACGCGCAGCCGCCGGCAAAGCCAATGCGGACTTGGGCCAGTTCACCGCCTTCCTGCAGGCACAGGGCGTGCGCGCTCTGCCGCTGAATCTTTCCGCGGGCGAGCGCATTCCCGACAACGCCGACGTGCTCGCGATCGCCGGCCCGCGCGTGGCGCTCGCGCCGACCGTCGTCGCGCAAATCCTCGATTACGTCGAGCGCGGCGGCAACCTGTTGTGGCTGACCGAGCCGGAGGAAAACGTCGGCCTCGAACCGCTGGCAAAAGCGTTGTCGTTGCACGCACTCGCCGGCACCGTCGTCGACGGCAACGGCGCCGCTCTCGGCATTGGCGACCCGAGCTTTATTGCTATTTCCACTTATCCACAAAGTGCGATCACGCGTGATTTCGCGCTGACCGCGCTGTTTCCGCAAGCCGCCGCGCTCGCCGCCGTTACCGGCGCGAACTGGCAGCAGACGCCGCTGCTGCGCACCGGGCAGAAGTCGTGGACGCGCATCGGCGCTTTCGCCAAGGATCAGGCGGCGACGATCGCGTACGATCCGGCGAAAGGCGAAATTCCGGGTCCGCTCGATATTGGTTTTTCGCTGTCGCGCTTGAGTCCGAGTCCGGCGAAGAAAGAGCAACGCGCGGTCGTCATCGGCGACGGCGACTTCCTCTCCAATGCGTTCCTCGGCAACGGCGGCAACCGGGAATTCGGTCAGCGCATCTTCGATTGGCTGCTCGGCGACGACGCACTGATCGAGCTCTCGGAAAAGGGCGCGCCGGATCGCCAGCTGCAACTGACGCAGACGCAACTGGGCGTGATCGGCCTCGCGTTTCTGCTCGTGTTGCCGATGCTGTTGCTGCTGGCCGGCGGCGTGATCTGGTGGCGGCGCAGGCGCGCCTGACCGCATGCGCAAGTCCAGCCGCAATACATTGCTGCTCGCGCTGGCCGTGGCCGTGCTCGGCGGCGGCGTCTACGCAGAACTCGAGCGCGAGCGCGCGCTCGGCGTGCAGCCGCTGACGCCGCTCGATATGGCAGCGGTCCGGCGTGTCGAGATCCGCTGCCGCGACTGCACCACGCGCCGTTTTGAACGCGATGCCCACGGCTGGCGCATGCTCGAGCCGTATGCGCAGCCGGCAAATGCGCAAAGTGTCGCGCGCCTGCTTGCGGTCGCGCACGCTCCCGTGCGCAGGCGCGCGAAGTTTGCCGACTACGACGCGACGAAGCTCGGCTTGGCACCGGCGCAGTTCACGCTGACGTTCGATCAAACTGTCATCGAAATCGGCAATGAAGATCCGATCGAGCATGATCGCTATGTCAAACTCGGCGACGAGCTGCTGCGCGTGCCCGATCGCTTCAGTGCGCGTCTGCTCGAGTCGCCCGAAAGCGAAGTCGCCGACCCTAAAGCGCTGCACTGATGCCCGAGCTGCCCGAAGTCGAAACCACGCGCCGCGGCATTGCGCCGTACCTTATCGGCCATCGCGTCATCGAGCTGGCGATTCGCCAGCCGCGCCTGCGTTGGCCGATTCCATCGCTGTTGCGTCGCACTTTGCCGGGTCAGCGCATCGACGCGGTCGAGCGCCGCGCAAAGTACCTGCTCGCGCACACGCAGGCCGGCAGCGCGCTATTGCATCTGGGCATGTCCGGGTCGCTGCGCGTGCTCGAAAACCCCATGCCTCCCGGCGCGCACGATCATTTCGACTGGCGGCTGGATTCCGGCCGCATCCTGCGCTACACCGATCCGCGCCGCTTCGGCTGTCTGCTCTGGCAGAAGAGCGGCACGACGCATCCGTTGCTGGCCAATCTGGGGCCGGAACCGCTCGACGAGATCTTCGACGGCGTATATTTGTGGAAAATGTCGCGCGGCCGCAGCGCGCCCGTGAAGACGTTCCTGATGGATCAGCACGTCCTCGTCGGGGTCGGCAATATCTACGCTGCCGAGGCCCTGTTCGCAGCCGGCATCCACCCGCGCCGGGCCGCCGGTTCCGTGTCGCTGGCGCGTTACGAACGGCTCGCGGCGGAAGTCCAACGCATTCTGACGCACGCGATCACGCGCGGTGGCACGACGCTGCGCGATTTCATCAGTCCCGATGGCGTACCGGGCTATTTCGAGCAGGAATTGTTCGTGTACGCACGAGCCGGCGAGCCCTGCAAGGTGTGCGGCACGAAGATCCGCGCTGTCGTGATCGGGCAACGCTCGACTTTCTATTGTGCGCACTGCCAGCGCTAATTCTTCTCGCGCAGCGGAAGCGGCTGCTGCTGCAGCTCGATGTAGCCATCGCCGCGCACGATCTTCTTATACTCGGCGCGGCTGACGGAGACGTAGCGCTCGTTGCCGCCGATCTGCACCTGCGGCCCCTCGGTCACCGCGCGGCCGTGCTCGTCCACGCGCACGACCATCGTCGCCTTCTTGCCGGTATGGCAGATCGTCTTGATCTCGGACAGTTCATCTGCCCAGGCCAACAGATAGCGGCTGCCCTCGAACGGCTCGCCACGGAAATCGGTACGCAAGCCGTAGGCGAGGACCGGGATGCGCAGGCGATCGACGATGTCGCTGAGCTGCCATACCTGCGCCTTGCTGAGGAACTGCGCTTCGTCGACGAGCACACAATGCAGCGCACCGTTCGTCGCGATGTCGGCATTGATGATCGCGAACAGATCGTCGTCGCGTGCGAACACGTGGCCGTGTGCGCGCAAGCCGATGCGCGAAGCGACCACGCCCGCGCCGGCGCGGTCGTCGAGTTGCGGCGTCAGGATCCGCGTGCGCATGCCGCGTTCACGGTAGTTGTGTGCGCTTTGCAGCAGCGTCGTGGTCTTGCCGGCGTTCATTGCCGAGTAGTAGAAATAGAGCTTGGCCATGCCGTCCAAACCAAAGAGACTGACTAACGTTAGTGTAAGGTACTGACTTCTGTTCGAGGATGATTTGCAACAATCGCGCAAACCGTGTTCCGCTGAAAGATGTGGATGGCAGATGCGGTCAGATCGCCGCTTATCGGAGAAAACCTCATGTTTGCGCAGCTACGTTCAATCCTTGCATTTTTCGCCCTGATGCTGGTCAGTGGCGTTGCCTCGGCCGCCACCGTCACGGTCACGGCAAGCAACTTCAAGTTCACGCCGGCCACGGTCACGATCAACGCCGGAGACAGCGTCAAATTCGTCTGGGGCAGCGGCGCCCCGCATAATGTGCGCGCGGACAACGGTTCGTTCCGTTGCGCGAACGGCTGCGACGATACCGGCGGCAGCGGCACACCGGCGAGCGGATGGACTGTCACACGCACGTTCCCGACGGCAGGCACGATTCCGTTTTATTGCGAACTGCATGGCGGCCCGGGAGGAATCGGCATGGCCGGCAGCATCATCGTCAACGCGGTAGCACCACCACCGCCGTCAATCGCGCTCGGTGGTTACCTCAGCGGCAACTGGTTCAACCCGGCGCAAGGCGGTCACGGCTTCCAGTTCGAGTTCACGAACTCGCCGGATGAAGCGATTCCGACACAGAAGGAACTGGTCGCGATCTGGTTCGTCTACACGCCGGACGGCAACGGGCAAGACTGGATCTACGCGCAGGGCCCGTACGATTCGACCAAGAACACGGTCACCGTGCCGGCCACGATCTTTCACGGCGCCAAATTCCCGTTCCCGTTGACCAACTACGATCCGAACGCCGTCCTCGGCAGCCTCGGCGACTGGGGCACGCTGACATTCACTTTCAGCGACTGCAACAACGGCACCGCGGCGTGGGCTTCGGGCGTGACCGGTTACGGCACCGGTACGATACCGATCCAGCGCATCACGACGATCCAGGGTACGGCGTGTCCGCAATGACGCGCATCGCGTTGACCCTGGCCCTGCTGTTCGCCGCCACAGCGAGCGCAGTGGAGCCCGGCGCACCCGCGCCGGGCTTCCATCTGCCGACGTTCGATTCCGGTCCGCCGGTTAGCCTGGCGGATTTTCGCGGCAAAGTCGTGCTCGTGGATTTCTGGGCGTCGTGGTGCAGTCCGTGTCGGCAATCACTGCCGCTGTACGGCAAGTTGCGCGACAACTATGCGGCGGCCGATTTCGCCATAATCGCCATTGGCCTGGACGAAGACGTCGCCGATGGCAAAGCGTTTCTTGCCGAACACCCGATCGCGTATACAACCTTGCAGAACCCACAAGGCGATATCGCCAAGGCGTTTGATCTCAAGGGCATGCCGTCTTCGTACCTGGTGGATCGCGACGGCATCGTGCGTGCGCGCCACGTCGGTTTCACGCCCGCGGATATCGATGTGCTCAAGAAAGAAATCGACGGCCTGGTGGCCAAGCATGCGCCGTAGCCTGCTGCTGTTAATCGCCGCCGCGGCGCTGGCCGGCTGCGCGGCGACGCCGGTGCAGCCATGGCAACGCGGTCGACTCGCGCGCTGGGACATGCGCTGGGATCCGGACCCGCTGCGCGCGGCCACCGATGCGCATACGTATTTCAGCAAGGAAGGCACGACCGGCGCGATCGGTGCCGCCGGCGGCGGCTGCGGTTGCAACTGATGGCCACGCGCCCTTCTGCTTCGCTATCGCTGCTGCTGGCCGCTTCGGCCGCGCTGCTGGGCGCCAAGCCGGCGCGGGCGGACGACGCCGGCACCACGCACGGGGTCGGCTATCGTTTCAATGTCTATGATGAAGACGCGATGTCGGCGCCGGTCGCGGAAGGCGATCCGCGGCGTTACCACGTCGATACGCAGCAACTTTCGCTCGACACTGCGTTCGGTAACCGCAACACGCTCAGCGTCAATGCGGTGCACGAAGTCATGAGCGGCTCTTCGCCGTGGTACTTGCTTCCGGGGCCCGGCAACAAACCGCTGGAAGTGTTGAGCGGCGCGACGATCCGCGATCACCGCAGCGCGGTCACCGCGGCGCTGACGCACGATAACGGCGGCAACGACACGCGCACGTTCAGCGCTTCGTATTCGCAGGAACGCGATTACCACGCCACATCGCTCGGCGCCGAACGCACGCTGCCGCTGAACTCGGCGCTCACGCTCGGCTTCGGCGGCAGCTTCTCGCACGATTTGCTGCGGCCTACCGACGCCCTGCTGTACGGCCGCGTCGAACGCGCGCAGAAGAACACCGCATCGGTTTTCGGCAGCTTGAGCTGGGTGCTGAGCAAGGATGCGGTGATTGAAAGCGGCGTGCAGCTCAATTATCAAAGCGGATTCCTGTCCGATCCGTACAAGCTTGTCGTCGTCGGCACCGCGCTGCAGGACGATACGCGCCCGGACCTGCGCAGCGAAGCCGCGTGGCTCGTGCGCTATCGCTACGCAGTGAATGCGGATGCCGCATTGCATGCCGACGCGCGTGTGGCGGCGAACAGTTGGGGCCAGCATTCGCTCACGCTCGAAGCGTCGTGGTATCAGCGTCTGCGCGACGGCTGGCAACTCATTCCCGGCCTGCGCTACTACGCCCAGGACAGCGCGCGTTTTTACGCGCCGTTCTTCGCGACGACCAACGAACGCTATTTCTCCGACGATTACCGCCTCGGCGGATTCGGCGCGGTCTCGCTCAATCTCGACGTGCGCAAGCGCTTTGGACAGTGGGAATTGAACGCCGGCGCCGAGCGTTATCGCGCCACGACCGGGCTCGCGCTCGGCGGCAGCGATCCGAATCCCGGGGTGATCAGTTACACGCGGCTGTTTGCCGGCCTCGATTATCAATTCTGATTGCGCGACAAAGTATACAAATTCGACTTCTCGAGCATGGGCTGTCCATGCGCACTGCACCTGCAAGCTGAAACGCAGTCCGTCGCGCAAGCGGCATTCGCGGCGACGCTGGCCGAATGCGATCGGCTCAATGCCAAGTATTCGCATTACCGCGACGACAGTCTGGTCGCCCGGATCGCGGCCAGCGTGGCCGCGATCGAAGTCGACGAGGAAACCGCAAACCTGCTCGATTTCGCCGCGTCGCTGCATGTGCAGAGCGATGGCGTGTTCGATATCACGGCCGGCTCGCTGACGCGTTTGTGGGACGCACAGCTCGGGCGCGTGCCGACTGCCGGCGAGATCGCACGGGCACTGCAGGTCACCGGCTGGCAGCGCATCGAGTGGCGGCGGCCCATGCTGCAGCTGACCACCCCGGGCATGCGCCTGGACCTCGGCGGCATCGTCAAGGAATACGCGGCGGATCGCTGCGCGCAGTTGTGCCGCGAGGCCGGCATCGCATCCGGCGTGGTCGATCTCGGCGGCGATCTCGCGTTGATCGGCCCGCATCGGGACGGCTCGCCCTGGGTCGTCGGCATCAAGGCGCCGCGTGCGCCGGGTCGCGCCTCCGCGCGGATCGAACTGGCGCGCGGAGGACTGGCGACCAGCGGCGACTACGAACGCGCGCTGGTCGTCGACGGGCGCCGCTATTCGCATATCGTCGATCCGCGCGACGGCGTGCCGGTGCGCAGTTTCGCCAGCGTCAGCGTCGTTGCCGACAGCTGCCTGATCGCCGGCGCCGCGGCGACGCTGGCAATGCTGTTCGGCATCGAGCGCGGCGGCGCTTACTTGCGCGAACTCGGTTTGCCGCATCTGTGCATCGACGACGAGGGCCGCATCAGCGGCGATATTTAAAATTGCCGTTTGCGGCGCCGGTTACAATGCGCGCCCTTGCCGCGCATCTTTCAATGAGCCTCAACCCGCAACAACGCGCCGCCGTCGAATATTGCGATGGCCCGCTGCTCGTGCTCGCCGGCGCGGGCTCGGGCAAGACGCGCGTGATCACCGAGAAGATCGCGCACCTGATCGCGCGCAAACACCTGTCGCCGCACAAGATCGCCGCGATCACGTTCACCAACAAGGCCGCGCGCGAAATGCGCGAGCGCATCGGCAAGCTGGTCAAGGGCGAAGCGGCGCAGGAGCTTTCCGTCTGCACATTCCACGCACTCGGACTCAAGTTCCTGCAGATCGAACACGCGAAGTTGAACCTCAAGCGCGGCTTTTCGGTGCTCGACGCCGACGACAGCGCGGCGATCGTCAAGGACCTCGCGCCGGCGGCGAGCAAACCCGACCAGCTGTTTGCGCTGCGCCATCTGATCTCGACAGCGAAAGGCAACGGCCTCACGCCCGAGCAGGCCGCCGCGCACGCACGCGCGGCGCGCGAGCGCGAGGCAGCGGATCTGTACGCGCGATACCAGAAACGTCTCAATGCTTTCAATGCGGTGGATTTCGACGATCTGATCCGGCTGCCGCTCGCGTTGCTCGAAGCCGATGCCGAAATCCGCGCGATGTGGCAGGAACGCCTGCGCTATCTGCTCGTCGACGAATATCAGGACACCAACGACGCGCAATATCGCCTGCTCAGGCACCTTGCCGGCGAACGCGGCGCGCTCACTGCGGTCGGCGACGACGACCAGTCGATCTACGCCTGGCGCGGCGCCAATCCGGGCAATCTCGACGAGCTGGCGCGCGACTACCCCACGTTGAAGGTGCTCAAGCTCGAACAGAACTATCGCTGCAGCGCGCGCATCCTGCGCGCCGCGAACGCGCTGATCCGGCACAACCCGCACGTGCACGAAAAACGCTTGTGGAGCGAACATCGCGAAGGCGCGCCGATCCGCGTACTCGCCTGCAAAGACGACGAACACGAAGCCGAACGCATCGCCGCCGATATCGCGCACCTGCAGCAGTTGCACAAGACGCCGTGGCATGAATTCGCCGTGCTCTATCGCGGCAATCATCAATCGCGGCCGATCGAGAAAGCCTTGCGCCTGGCGCAGGTTCCGTATCGCGTTACCGGCGGCACCGCGTTTCTCGAACGCGCCGAAGTGAAAGACCTGCTCGCCTATCTGCGCCTGATCGTCAACGGCGAAGACGACGCCGCGTTCCTGCGCGTCGCCAACGTGCCGCGCCGCGAGATTGGCGCCACCAGTCTGGAAAGGCTCGGCGAGCTGGCGCAATCCCGGCACGCATCGATGCTGCACGCCGCACACAGCGACGGCGTGCTCAAGCAACTTGCCGCGCGTCCGGCCTCGGCGCTCGCCGGTTTCGTCGCGTTGATCGACGAATTCGCCGCCGCCATGCAGCGCTTGTCAGCGGCCGAACTCGTCGAGGAAATCGTGCGTCGCACCGCTTTCGCCGAGCACCTGCGTCACGACACACGCGATCCGGCCGCCTTGCAGCGGCGCCTGGAAAATCTCGCCGAGTTGGCCGACTGGTTTCGCGCGATGCAGAAAGACGGCACGCGCACCGGCGATCTCGCCGCGCAGCTGGCGCTGCTCGCGCACGCCGATCGCGATGATTCCGGCAACCAGGTGCGCCTCATGACCTTGCATTCGGCTAAGGGGCTGGAATTCCGCTTCGTCTACATCGTCGGCGTCGAAGACGGCACGCTGCCGCACGCCGGCAGCATCGAGGAAGGGCGCCTCGAGGAAGAACGCCGACTGTTCTATGTCGGCATCACGCGCGCGAAGGAGCGCCTGTGCCTCGCGTATGCATCGCGTTCACGCCGCTACGGCGAGATCATCGCCAACGAACCGAGCCGGTTCCTCGCCGAACTGCCGCCGGATGATCTGCACTGGGATGGCCGCGACGAGGCACTCGACGCCGAGGCCAAACGCGAAGTCGCCGGTTCGCATCTCGCGCGGCTAGCGAGTCTGCTCGCCGACTGAGCGCGTGCGATAATGCGCGGCGCCGCAGGATGCGGTGTTGGGAGATGCCGATGTCCGAAGCCGTGCTGCTGTCGCGCCTGCAATTCGGGTTCGTGATCTCGTTCCATATCCTGTTTCCGGCGTTCACGATCGGCCTCGCCAGCTGGCTCGCCTTCCTCGAAGCATTGTGGCTGCGCACACGCGAAGAGCGCGTGCGCGATCTGTATTTCTTCTGGCTGAAAATCTTCGCGGTGTCGTTCGGCGTCGGCGTCGTCAGCGGCATCGTCATGAGTTTCCAGTTCGGCACCAACTGGGCCGGCTTCTCCACCGCCGCCGGCAACGTGGTCGGACCGCTGCTCAACTACGAAGTGCTCACCGCGTTCTTCATGGAGGCCACGTTCCTCGGCGTCATGCTGTTCGGCTGGCAGCGCGTGAGCCACGCCACGCATTTCTTCGCGACCTGCATGGTTGCCTTGGGCACCCTGATTTCCACGTTCTGGATCATGTCGGCGAACAGCTGGATGCAGACGCCGGCCGGTCACGAACTCAAGGCCGGCGTGTTCTATCCACTGGACTGGTGGGCGGTGATTTTCAATCCGTCGTTCCTGTATCGGCTGCCGCACATGGTGCTCGCCGCGTTCCTGACCACCGCGTTCATGGTCGGTGGCATTTCCGCGTATTACCTGCTGCAAGGTCGCTTCGAAGACAAGGCACGGCTCGGTTTCAAGTGCGCGCTCGCGTTCGTCGCGATCGTCGCGCCGTTGCAGATCATCGTCGGCGACGCGACCGGCCTCATGGTGCGCGAAACCCAGCCGGCGAAGCTGGCCGCGATCGAAGCGCGCTGGGAAACCGAGTCGAGCGTGCCGCTGACGTTGTTCGCGATTCCGGATGAACGTGCGCAGCGCAACGATTACGCTCTCGACGTGCCGCGCATCGGCAGCCTGATCCTCACGCATTCGCTCGATGGCACGGTGCAGGGTCTGAAGGATTTCGCGCCCGCCGATCGCCCGCCGGTGGCGATCCCGTTCTTCGCGTTCCGCATCATGGTCGGACTGGGCTTCGCGATGCTCGCGTTGTCCTGGTGGGGACTTGTCAAATGGAAACGCGGCACGCTGCTCGCATCGCGCTGGTACTTGCGCGCGTGGATGTGGATGATGCCGAGCGGCTTCGTCGCGCTGCTGACCGGCTGGTTCGTCGCCGAGGTCGGGCGCCAGCCGTGGGTCGTGTACGGGCTGCTGCGTACGGCCAATGCGACAAGCACGAACGTGCCGGCGAGCAGCGTGCTGGCATCGCTGATCGTTTACGTCGTGGTCTATCTGCTCGTGTTCGGCTTCGTCACCTGGTATCTGCTGCAGATGCTGCGCGTGGGCCCGGTGCAGGCGCCGCAGCGGCGCATGATCCAGACCGCGGCACGCCCGTTGTCGCTCGGCGACGAAGAGATGTGACATGACCATCGAACACGTGCTGCCCGTCGTCTGGTACCTGATCATCGGTTTCGCCGTGCTGATGTACGTGCTGCTCGACGGTTTCGTGCTCGGCATCGGCATTCTCACGCCGTTCGCCGACGACGATCGGCAACGCGACCACATGATGAGCACGGCCGCGCCGATCTGGGACGGCAACGAGACCTGGCTCGTGATGGGCGGCGCCGGGTTGATGGCGGCGTTTCCGGTCGCGTATTCGACGGTGCTGTCGGCATTGTATCTGCCGATCCTGGCCATGCTGATCGCGTTGATCTTTCGCGGTATCGCGTTCGAGTTCCGCTTCAAGGCGCGGCGTTCGCGCTGGGTCTGGGGCATCGCGTTCAATGTCGGCTCGACGGTCGCCACGTTCATGCAGGGATTGATCCTCGGCGCGGTCGTCGAAGGCATGCCGCTCAAAGGCGGCAAGTACGTGCAGGACGCCGCATTCGCCTGGTTCAGCCCGTTCTCGATGCTGACCGGCGTCGCGCTCGTGTTCGGTTACGCTCTGCTCGGCGCGACCTGGCTGATCCTCAAGACCGACGGCCGTCTGCAGCGCATCGCGTTCGATCTGACGCGCCCGCTGATGCTCGGCGTAATCGCATTCATGCTGCTGGTCAGTTCCTGGCTGCCGTTCCTCGATGTGCGGCTCATGGAGCGCTGGTTCGCATGGCCGAATTTCCTGTATCTGTCGCCGGTGCCGCTGCTGACGGCGCTCAATGCGGCGCTGCTCTGGCGCGCCGTGCTGCGCAACGAGGAATTGCGGCCGTTCGTGCTGTCGTTGTGCTTCTTCGTGCTCGGTTTTGTCGGGCTCGTGCTCGGCATCTGGCCGAACATCGTTCCACCGACGCTGACGATCTGGCAGGCCGCGTCGCCGACCAGTTCGCAGATGTTCGTGCTGGTCGGAGCCTTGATCATGATTCCGGCGGTGCTGAGCTACACGGCCTATTCGTACCGCGTATTTCGCGGCAAAGTGGCAGCGGAATCGGGCTATCACTGAACTGCAGGTTCTAAACGGCACGTAACCGGCCCGGCCGTTTTCTCTTGCCTTCACACGGGCCCCTCACTACAGTGGCCGCCCTTCCTGCTTTTTCCACCCACTGTCATTCTGGGGAACGACCATGCAAAAACTCACCCGCATCGCACTGATTGCCGCGCTCGCCGCAACGGGTTTCGGTTGCAACCAGCAGCCGGCCGGCACCGCGCCGACTGCATCTGCCCCGGCCGCTGTCGTCGCGCCGGCGGCAAGTCCGGACGCCGCCGTCGCGGCCGCCGTCAAGGCGCTGCGCGACAACAATCTCGCCGGCCTGTTCGCCGCGAGCCTGCCTCCGGGCGAGTACGCCAAGCTCAAAGCTGACTGGAACAAGGACATCAATTCCGAGCCGGTCTCGGATGAAGACCGCAAGCAGTTCACCGAGACGATGACCAAGCTCACCGCTCCGGGTGCCGAAGACAAGATGTTCGCCGAGATCAAGCCGCAGCTGGACGAGATGGACAAGCAGGCCGCGCAGATCCCGATGATGATCGCGATGGGCCAGGGTTTCGCGCAGAGCGCGATCCAGCAGAACAAGGACCTCACCGACGCGCAGAAGACGCAGATTTCGCAGCTGCTCGATGCCACGGCGAAATGGGCGCAAACGACGAAATTCACCGATCCGGCACTGGTCAAGGCCGCGATCGCCGTCGTGTGCAAGACCGCGCGCGACCTGAATTTGAAGTCGGTCGACGAAGCGCGCGCGCTGAGCTATGAGCAGGGCATGCAGAAGGCCGGCATTGTGCTCGGCGGCGTCAAGCAGGTGCTCGCCGTGTACGGGTTGAACATGGACAAGGCGCTGGATTCGGTGAAAGTGGAAACCGTCTCCGCCAACGCCGATGCGGCGAAAGTGAAGATCAGCTACACCGCGTTCGACACGCCGTTCAGCACCGAAAGTGATCTCGTGCGCGTCGACGGCAAGTGGTACGGCAAGGACGCGATCGACAAGTGGAAGAAGCATTCGCAGGAAATCGCGGGCGGTACGCCGGCCGCAACGACCGCGCAGGCACCGGCGGAAACCGCCAAGTAATTCAGGCACTTCACGACAACCATTTGGCCCGCCGCAAGCGGGCCAAATGCTTTCTGAACATGGACGTCACGTACAATTGACGCATGGACGCCCCTGCGCCGATCGCCGCCGCACCCGCTGACACCCCGCGCGCCGCCTGGTGGTTGCGCGCATTCGGACGCATCGTCGAGCCCTGGCTGCAGATTCGCCGCGAACCGGCCAATGTGCGCGCACAGATCGATCCGGCGCGACCGGTCATCTACGTCACCGAACGTTACGGGTTGTCCGATACCTTGATTCTTGAACAGGCCTGCCGCGAAGCCGGCCTGCCCGAACCGTTGCAACCGCTGCAGCTCGGGCCGTTGCGCCGGCCGCGCGCGATGTTTGCTCTCGCCCGCCGCGAACCGTGGCTGATCGGCCGACGCAAACCGCGCTCGCAGTCGCAGACGCTGACTTCATTGTTCACACTGCTGCGCGCGTATCCGGATCTCGACGCGCAACTCGTGCCAGTGTCGATCTTCGTCGGCCGCGCGCCCGACCGCGATAGCGGCTGGTTCCGCGTGCTGTTTTCCGAAAACTGGGTCGTGGTCGGCCGTTTCCGCCGCCTGCTCGCGCTACTGCTCAACGGCCGCGACACGATCGTGCAGTTCGCCCCGCCGGTGCCGCTGCGCGAAACAATCGCTGCGGCGGGCGAAGCGCCGGCCGATCGCCAGGTGCGCAAGATGTCGCGCGTGCTGCGCGTGCACTTCCGCCGCGTGCGCGCGCAGGTCATCGGCCCGGACCTGTCGCATCGGCGCACCGTCATCGATGCGTTGCTCGATGCAGAACCCGTACGCGACGCGATCACGAGCACGTCGCTCAAGGAAAAGATCACGCTCGATCAGGCGCGCAAGCGCGCGCGCGATTTCGCCTGGGAGATCGCCGCCGACTATTCGCACCCGTTCGTGCGTTCGGTCTCGTTCATGTTGACGTGGTTCTGGAACAAGCTTTACGACGGCATCGCGATGCGGCATTTCGACAAGGCGCGGGCGGCGGCGCCGGGGCACGAAGTCGTCTACGTGCCGTGTCACCGCAGCCATGCCGATTACCTGCTGCTGTCATATCAGTTGTACCGCTCCGGCGTCGTCGTGCCGCACATCGCCGCGGGCGTGAATCTCAATTTGCCGGTGCTCGGGGCGCTGTTGCGCCGCGGCGGCGCGTTCTTCCTGCGCCGCAGCTTCAAGGGCAACGCGCTGTATTCGGTCGTGTTCAACGAATATATCGCGCAGTTGATCGAACGCGGCGTGCCGCTCGAATACTTCATCGAAGGCGGCCGCTCGCGCACCGGGCGTCCGCTCGCGCCGCGTGCGGGCATGCTGGCGATGACCGTGCGCGCATACCTGCGTGCGCCGCGCCGGCCGGTGCTGTTCCAGCCCGTCTACATCGGCTACGAGAAATTGATGGAGGGCAAGTCCTACATCGGCGAGTTGTCGGGCAAGCCGAAGGAAAAGGAATCCTGGTGGGGTCTGCTCAGCGGCACGCGCCAGGTACTGCGACAGCATTACGGTCACGTCGCGCTGAATTTCGGCGAACCGATCGCGCTCGCGTCGCTGCTCGATGCGGCCAGTCCCGAGTGGCGCGCCGAGACCGGCGACGCCGACGCCAAACCGGAATGGCTTTCCGGACTCATCGATGATCTCGCCGACCGCATCCAGGTCAACATCAATCGCGCCGCGGATGTGAACCCGATCAACCTGCTGGCGCTGGCGATCCTGTCGACGCCCAAGCACGCGATGGCCGAGTCCGATCTGCTCGCGCAACTCGACCTCGTCAAAGCGCTGCTCGTGGAGATGCCCTACTCCGACCGCATGACAATCACGGAACTTGCGCCCGCCGGAATCATTGCATACGGCGAGCGCATGGGCTGGGTGCAACGCGTGGCGCATCCGCTCGGTGCGGTGTTGACATGCGAAGGCCGCAACGGCGTTTTGCTTTCGTATTTCCGCAATAACGTGCTGCACCTGTTTGCGACCGCGGCATGGGTGGCGTGCTGTTTCCTCAACAACCGGCGCATGGCGCGCGCTTCGATCCTGCGCCTGGGCCGCATCATCTATCCGTTCATCCAGGCCGAATTGTTCCTGTCGTGGAGCGAAGACGAGTTCACCGCACGCCTGGACGCCGTCATCGAATTCTTCGTCAAGCGCGGCCTGCTCACGCTCGTGGATGAAGGCCGCATTCTCGCGCGCGAGCCCGGCCAGAGCGACAGCGCGTACCAGCTGCGCACGATCGCGCACAGCATGTTGCAGGCATTCGAGCGCTACTACATCGCGATCGCCGCGCTCGTACGCAACGGTCCGAACACGTTGAGCGCCGGTGAGCTGGAGAATTTGTGCACGCTCACGGCACAACGCCTGTCGCTGCTGCACGAACTCAATGCGCCGGAGTTCTTCGACAAATCGCTGTTCCGCGGCTTCATCCAGAAATTGCGCGAGCGCCGCGTGATCTGGGCCGACGACAATGGCAAACTCGAGTTCGATGCCGCGCTGGAAGACATCGTGCGCGACGCCAAGGTAATCCTGAGCCGCGAAATCCGCCATGGAATTTTGAAGCTCACGCCGGAACGGCGCGAGTCCCTGGCCGACAAAACGGACTCGGTCTCGGCCGAATCGAAAGACGAGTAAGGCGACTACGCGTCGAGATCAGGGATCAACTTCGACTCCAGTTTCGCGATCGTGTCCTTGAGCTGCAGCTTGCGCTTTTTCATGCGCTTGAGTTGCAGCTCGTCGCAACCGGTGTCGGCAGCCAGACGCGCAATCGCATTGTCGAGGTCGCGATGTTCGATGCGCAACTCGACCAGTTGCCGGGCGATATCGGAAGTTTCGTCGGCCACAAGGAATGTCCGCTGGATTGCCGGGCCAGTTTAGCGCCGCCGGCGGGTTCGAGCGAGACGACAATCCGTCGTAAAATGCGCGGCTGCTTTCCGGTAATCGCCATGACCGCCACCGCCATTCGCAAACATGCAATCGACACCAGGCTGGCCAAGCGTTTGCGCCGCCAGTGCGCGCAGGCGATTGCCGATTTCAACATGATCGAGGACGGCGATCGCGTGATGGTGTGCCTGTCCGGCGGCAAGGATTCCTACACGCTGCTCGCGTTATTGCGGCAACTGCAGGCCAAGGCGCCGGTATGCTTCGAGCTCGTCGCCGTGCATCTTGATCAGAAACAACCGGACTACGATGCCAACGTGCTGCCGGATTATCTGCGCAGCATCGGCATGCCTTTCCACATTGTCGAGCAGGACACCTACAGCGTGGTCAAGCGCGTCGTGCCGGAAGGCAAGACGATGTGCGGCCTGTGCTCGCGCCTGCGTCGCGGCGCGTTGTACAACTTCGCCGAGCGTGAAGGCTTCACGAAAATCGCGCTCGGCCACCATCGCGACGACATCGTCGAAACGCTGTTTCTGAATCTCTTCCACCACTCCACGCTCAAGGCGATGCCGCCGAAACTGCTGTCCGACGACGGCAGGCACGTCGTCATCCGGCCGCTCGCGTACTGCAACGAACACGACATCGCCGAATACGCGCGGCAGGAGCAATTTCCGGTCATGCCGTGCAACCTGTGCGGCTCGCAGCAGACACTGCAGCGCAAGGCGATCAAGCAGATGCTCACCGAGTGGGAATACGCGCACCCCGGTCGCGTCGAAAACATATTTCGTGCGCTTTCGTGTGTCGCGCCTTCACACTTGGCCGATCGCAATCGGTTCGATTTTGCTTCACTCGGGCGACGTTCGCCCATTGCGTCCGCTCAAACCGAATGGCTGTTCGGCGACGCTGGCGAATAGAACTCCATTTCCCTCAAACTTCGGCTCCCCACATGTGGTTTCGCAACCTCACGCTGTTCCGTTTTTCCGAAAATACCGCCAAGTCGCTCAAGTCGCTCGAAGCCAAGCTCGACAAGCACCGGCTGCGCCCGCCTGGGCCGATCGAGCTCGCCACGGGCGGTTTTGTCTCGCCGCGCGGCCGCGACGAGGAGGCTTTGACGCATCGGGTCGGTGATTACGTCCTCGTGCACGTAGCGAACGAGGCGCGTTTGCTGCCAAACTCGGTTGTTTTTGACGAGTTGTCGGCACGTTTAAAGAAGATCGCCGAAAAAGAGCATCGCAAGGTCGGCGCTAAGGAACGCAAACGGCTCAAAGAGGAAATCCTGACCGATCTGCTGCCGCGCGCTTTTACGAAAATGTCGCGAACACCGTGCTATATGTCGCTAAAAACCGGTTGGATGGTCCTGGATACCGCAAGTCGCACATCCGCCGAAGCCGGCCTGACCCAGTTAAGAGAGGCGGTCGGCAGCTTCCCGGCGCTGCCGATGGCGGCTGAGGAATCGCCGCGCGCCCTGATGACGGACTGGTTGATCCGTGGCAAGCTACCGGCAGGATTGGTTCTGGGTGACGAATGCGAACTGCGCGATCCGGCCGAGACCGGAGCGACGGTGCGCTGCCGTCGCCAGGACCTTGAAACCGACGAGGTGCGGGAGCATCTCAAGTCGGGCAAGCAAGTGTTTCAGCTCGGCCTGGTTTACGAGGATCGCATCGGTTTCGTGCTCGGGGAAGACCTCACCGTGCGCAAGTTGCGTTTCCTCGATCAGGTGCAAGACGAACTCGGCGAAACCGACCGCGACTCAAGTGTCGCCGAGCTCGATGCAGTGTTCACGCTGATGACACTGGAGCTGGAACGGCTGTTGCAGAAACTGGAGCAGTGGTTCGGCTTGCCCCGGCCGAACGACAAGTAGGAAACGCCAACGCGGGGCGGAACCTTGCCATGACCGTCGCGGACCACAATTTTCTCGAACTGCCCACTGCCGATGGCGATACCATCAAGGTGCGGCGCAGCGCGCATCCACGAGCGCGGCGCCTGCGCCTGACCGTCACTTCCGGCGGTGCCCGCGTCTCGTATCCGCAAGGCACGCATCCGGCACAGGTGTTCGCGTTCCTGCGCCAGCACGCGAGCTGGCTCGAACGCAAACTCGACGAACTGAAACTTGGGCAGAGCGGCCCGCCGAAACTCAAACCCGGCGTGCCGACGCTGATTCCGTTGCGCGGCGAAACCACGCGCCTGCAGTGGCGCGATGGCGCGTATCCGCACGTCGAGCTGATCGACGACCGGCTCGTGCTGACGCTGCCGAAACCGCACAACAAGCAAAGCCTCGCCGCTGCCCGCTCGCTGCTGCATTCGTATTTGCAGGCGCAAATTCGCCGCGATGTGTCGCGCTATCTTGCGCGCTACACCGCCGAGCTCGGCCGTGGCCCGCACGGCGTGCGCGTGAAGCCGCTCAAGAGCCTGTGGGGCAGCCTCGACACGCGCGACTGGGTCACGCTCGATCTTGCGCTCGCGCTCGCCCCGCTCGATGCGCTGCGTTACGTGGTCGTGCACGAGCTGTGTCATCTGCGCATCCGCGATCATTCACCGCGTTTCTGGGCCCTGGTCGAATCGGTGTACCCGGACTGGCGCGCACAGCGCGATTGGCTCAAGGTGAACGGGCATGCGCTCAAAACCGAACTGGCGCGCCTGATTCAGGACTGAGCGAAATCGAGGATCGCGCGCGCGACCGGCTGCGGATCCTCCAGATGCAGGTGATGGCTTCCGGGAATGCGCACGATGCGGATACCCGGTACGCACGCAGCGCGGCTCGCGATCAGAGCTTCGGTGAGAAATGGCGGACTCGGTTCGGCGAGCACGAGCAGCGTTGGCGCCTTGATGCCACCAAGCACCGACACAATCTGCGCCTCGGTGTAGCGCGTCGGCGAAGTCAACGTCAGACGTTGATCCGAGGACCAGCTCACGCCGCCGGCGACCGCCATCGTGCCCCGCCCGATCAGCGCCAGCGCCGCCGCGCGCGACAGCGTCAAGCCATTGCCGCGCATGCGCGCCTTCGCCGCGTCCTCGACGCTCGCGAACACGCGTAATGTGCCGGTCTGGCCGCGTTCGCCCAAGGAACGCCGCAGATGCGCCAGGGTTTGTTCCGCCGGCAAGCTCATGGGTCCCAGCGCTTCGATCAGCAGCAGGCGTTCAATGCGTTCGGCCTCCACGCCGGCCACCATGCTCGCGATCGCGCCGCCGAGCGAATGACCAAGCAGACCGAATCGTTGCCAGCCGAGAGCGGCTGCGGCGGCGAGCACGTCGCCCAGGTAATCGACATAGTGATACCAGAGCCCCGGCGGCCGGTGCGCGGAGCGACCATGGCCGGGCAGGTCCAACGCGACAATGTGGAAATGTTCACAAAGCAACGGAGCCAGCGCATCGAACGAAGCCGCGTTGTCGAGCCAACCGTGCAGCGCGAGCAGTTTCGGCAGGGCAGGGTCGCCCCAGGCGCGCGCGGCAAGGCGCAGATGCGGCAAGTCGATTTCGATTTCGCGCTCGTCGGTCATGCCCAGCCCAGTGTGTGGCGTTCGATCAGGGCGCGCAGCGCACGCACGTGCGCGGCACTGTCGTTGAGCGCCGGAACGTAGTCCAGGCGCTGCCCGCCCGCAGCGATGAATTGCTCGCGGCCGCGGATCGCGATCTCCTCGAGCGTTTCCAGGCAATCCACGGCGAAGCCCGGACACATGACCTGCACGTGTCTCGCACCGCCGCGCGCAAGCTGCATCAGCGTCTCATCGGTGTACGGCGTCAGCCATTTCTCGCGGCCGACGCGGGACTGGAATACCACGTTGAGCGTAGTTTCTGTCATGCCGAGTCGCTCGCGCAGCAGGTCTGCCGTGGCCAAGCACTGTTCACGATACGGATCACCCGCATCGACATAGCGCTGCGGAATGCCGTGAAACGACAGCAACAGACGCTCGCCACGCCCGTGCGTGAGCCAGTATTTCTCCACACTTTGGGCGAGCGCGGCAATGTATTCGGGCGCAGCGTGGTAATCATTGACGGTGCGCAGTTCCGGCACACGCCGCTGCTTTGCGAGCGCCGCGAATACCGCATCGAATGCGCTTGCGGTCGAAGTCGCCGAATATTGCGGATACAACGGCAGCAACAACAAGCGCTGGATGCCTTCGCCGAGCAATCGCGTGATCGCCGCATTCGTGTCCGGTTTGCCGTAGCGCATGGCCAGCGTGACGCATCGGCCGGTATGTGCGGCGAGTTTGTCGGCGAGTGCCTGGCTGTTGACGAGCAACGGCGAACCCTGCGGCGTCCAGATCTTCGCGTAGGCGCGCGCGGACCGGCGCGGCCGCACGCGCAGGATCGCCCCGTGCAGAATCGGCCACCACAGCCAGCGCGGATAATCGATCACACGTCGGTCGCTGAGGAATTCCGCGAGGTAGTGCCGAACGGCCACGGCGGTGGGCGCCGCAGGCGTACCCAGATTGAGCAGCAGTACGGCGCTGCTGGCGTCCGTGCACGGTTTACCCGATTCGGTGCCTGCCGACATGGTCGAAGCTACCCCAAGTTCTTGTGTCGCAAGGACAATCCGGCCCGCACGGCTTGGGATTGTGCACTTGACGAAGACCGCGAGTGTAGCATTTACGCGCTAACGCTTTGTTTTCACAGTCTTAGCTGCTATTCTCGGGGCACTGCATCCATGCGCGATGCGGTGACGATTACTATAAGAAACACACAACGAGACTATCGCAATGCCCCTGCGCGGTTTCATCGCTGCGTTTGTGCTTGGCGTCCTTGCGACCCGAGCGTACGCTGCCGACCCGATCGGTTACGCGGAAGCGTTCGACACGCTTTATAGCGTCGATCTTTCGACGCATCAGGCCAGCGAAATCGGCCGGGCCACGCCGCTCGACAGTCCCAATCCGCGCTACGCGAACATCGTCGGCCTCACATTCAGTCCGTCCGGAATCCTGTACGCGGTATCCGATGCCGGCGCCGTGAAGACGCTGCTGACGGTGGATAAAAACACCGGCTTGGCCACCGCGGTCGGCACACTCGATCTGGGCACGAGCAATCAGCTGGATCTCGGGCTCGCATTCACTTGCGACGGCAATCTGTGGATGACGGCAGGAACCGGCCAGTTCTGGAAGGTCAATCCGTCCAATGCGGCGGTCACGCCGCTCGGCAACCTTGGTATTACCATCACCGGAGTGACCGGTCGCGCCAACCGCTTGTACGCGACCGGCAGCCAAGGCAACAACGCGCTGTATGCGATCGATCCGGCACACGCACAGGCGACTTTGATCGGCAGCTATGGATCGAGCAATTTCATAACGACCGCAAGCCCGGGCTTCGACGACGCCGGCAAACTCTGGGCCGTGCTCGACTACGTACCGCCCCCATCGGGACCGTCTCCGGATTGGAGCGACCTGGCGCAGATCCGCACCGACAACGGCAAACTGACGACGGTCGGATCGATCACGCCGTCCGAAGCCAAGTGGGCCGGGGACCTGCAACAGATCGGTCTTAAGGGCTTGGCGATCCCGTCGAACATTTGCGCGGCCCTTCCCGCCGGTCCGGTCGTATCGACGCCGACGTTGTCTTGGCAAGCTTTGCTCGCCTTGGCCGGTCTGCTCGCATGGGCAAGCGGAACTTGGGCGCGCCGCCGTCATCCATATCCATAAGGCAGCGTATTCTGCCTGCCCTCGTTTCGCTCGATTGAAGGAATCCCGATGCTGTGCCGGCTGCTTGCCGTTCTGATCGTTTTTGCGTTTCCGCTTGCCGCGCAGGCCGGAACCCAGGAAATCGCCCGCGCCGAGAATGCGTTGCGCGTGCTCAAGGAAATCATGATGGCGCCCGACAAACGCGTGCCGTCGAGCCTGATCCAGGATGCACAGGCGATCGCCGTAATCCCGGACGTGATCAAGGCCGGACTCGTCATCGGCGGCCGCCATGGCGTCGGTCTCATCTCGGTGAAAACTGCCAGCGGCACCTGGAGCAACCCGAGTTACGTGAGTATGACCGGCGGCAGCATCGGTTTTCAGATCGGCGTGCAATCGACCGATGCGATTCTCGTGTTCCGCACGCAGCGTGGCGTGGATTCGATCGTACACGGCAAGTTCACGCTCGGCGCCGACGCTTCCGTAGCTGCCGGACCCGTCGGTCGCGACGCGCACGCCGCGACCGACGCGCAGCTGAAGGCGGAGATCTACTCGTATTCGCGCTCACGCGGCCTGTTCGCGGGCGTGGCGCTCGATGGCTCGGTGCTGGCGATCGACAACGACGCGAACCAGGCCGTCTACGGCGACGGCATGACGCCGCGGCGCATTTTTGCCGGCGAAGTCAGCAATGTACCCAACGCGGTCGTGGATTTCCGCGACCGCCTGGAGGAGTACACTGCCAAATGATGCCAATGAATCTGGAGTATCGAAATGGGTAGTTGGAGCATCGGTCACTGGTTGATCGTGCTGGTTATCGTGGCGCTGATTTTCGGCACCAAGAAACTGCGCAACATGGGCGAAGACTTGGGTTCGGCCGTGAAGAGCTTTCGCAAAGGTCTGCAAGGCGACGACAAGTCGTCCGAGCCGGCGCAGCAGCTGAAAGCCGATCCGGAACCGGAAGCGGCGTCCGCCGTCGACAAGAAATCCGAAACCACGCGCTAGGGTTGCGGCATGTTCGACATCGGCATGGGCGAAGTAGGCCTGATCGCGGTGGTCGCACTGCTCGTGCTCGGCCCCGAGCGACTGCCCGGTGCGGCGCGCACGGCCGGTGCCTTGCTGCGCCGCGCGCGCGCGAGTTGGCAGAACGTGCAACAGGAAATCGAGCGCGAACTCGCCGCTGAGGAGCTCAAACGCAACTTGCGTGAAACCGCGGCCCAGATCGATCCGAGTGCCGATATCAAAGCCGCGGTGCGCGAAGCCACCGGCGAATCCGCGCCAGATATCCGCAATGAGCAACACTGAACGCGAGGCCGGCGAAAGCGGGGAACAGTCGTTCATCTCGCATCTGATTGAACTGCGCGAGCGTTTGCTCAAGGCCGTCGTCGCGGTACTGGTCGTGCTGCTCGTGCTGCTACCGTTCGCTGATCGCCTTTATCATTTCATCGCCGAGCCATTGCTGCAGCGCTTGCCGCGCGGTTCGCAGATGGTCGCGATCGATGTCGCCTCGCCGTTCATGACGCCGGTCAAGCTCGCGTTCTTCGTGGCCTTGTTCGTGGCGATGCCCGCGGTGCTCTATCAGGCGTGGGCCTTCATTGCACCGGGTTTGTACCGCCACGAAAAACGCATGGCGTTGCCGCTGCTCGTTTCCAGCGTGTTGATGTTTTATCTCGGCTGCGCCGCCGCGTATTACGTCGTGCTGCCGAAGGTGTTCACGTTCCTGCTCGGGGTGACGCCGCAGGGCGTATCGATGATGACCGACATCGGCCATTACCTGGACTTCGTCATAACGATGTTCTTCGCATTCGGACTGTGCTTTGAAGTCCCGGTCGTAGTGGTGATCCTGGCGTGGCTGGGCTGGGTCAATATCGAGCAGCTCACGCATCAGCGCCGCTACGTAATTCTCGGCGCGTTCGTGCTCGCCGCGATCGTCGCGCCGCCGGACGTGCTGTCGATGCTGATGCTGGCGATTCCGATGTGCCTGCTCTATGAAATCGGCGTGCTCGCCGTACGCGTATTCGTGCGCGGCGCGCGTGCGCGCGACGAAAGCGCCGCCTGAGCTATTTCAGCGCGTACGACAAAAAGATCCCCAGCCACAACGCCAGTCCGACCCAGTTGTTGTTGCGGAACGCAGCGAAGCAGGCCTCGCGTTCGCGTCCACGCAGAACCCACTGCTGCCAGCCGAACAACAATGCAGCGATGCCGACCCCAGCAAAATACGGCCAATGCAGATGTCCGCGTTGCGCCACCAGCAGCATCGCCAGCAGGAACGTCACCATCAACACGCCGATGATCGGCAGGTCGGCGTCACCGAACAGGATCGCCGTGGATTTGGCGCCGACGCGGATGTCGTCGTCGCGGTCGACCATCGCGTATTCAGTGTCGTAGATCGTGGCGAAGATCACGTTGGCGAGCAACAGCAGTCCGCACAGCGGCAACGTCTTCACAAACACGGCCAAATCGCCGCCACTGATCGCGGCGAACGCCATCGGAATCGACCAGCCGAACGCAAGCCCGAGATACACCTGCGGCAGGTAGGTGTAGCGCTTCATGAATGGGTAGGTGACGGCGAGGAACGCGCCGATTACCGACAATTCGATGGTCAATTTGTTGGTCAACAGCACGAGCAGGAACGCGAGCGTGATCAACGCGATGAAGACACCAATCGCCTCGCGTGGCGTGACCGTGCCGGCGGGGAGCGGGCGCTCGCGCGTGCGCTGCACGTGCGGATCGAGCCCACGGTCGGCAAAATCGTTGACGACACAGCCGGCCGAGCGCATCAACCATACTCCGAGCGTGAATATGACGAGCGTTCCGATCGGCGGGAAATCCTTGGCCGCGAGCCACAGCGCCCACCATGTCGGCCATAGCAACAGCAGCGCGCCGACCGGTCGATCCATGCGCGCGAGCTTGGCATATTGGGTGAGGCGTTCGCGGACGTGAGGCCAGTCCACCCGCGCGAGCTGGCGGGCGATCCAGGATTGCGGCGGTGGTGCGACGGCCGCGCGCGCAGGCGGCACACGCAGGCGCGATGGCGCCGATGCAGGGCGTTTCGGATTCCGGGTCATGTCGCTAAGTGTATCGCGCCCTCCATCCGTCCAAACCTGCCGCTGATCCTGCCGCGACCGAATTAGCAGGCCTGACGTGTTCGTGTCGGCACGAACCTGTCGTTGGCTCGTAGGTCCACAAAACAAGGGGAGCATCATGATCCGCACGATTCTGTTCGCGCTCGCCATGGGTGCCGGTTGTGTTTGTGTCGCCACGCCGCTGCCACATCCGATCCTTTTCGTCACCCAGGTTCCGACCGGCTACGACTTCGTCAACATGACGATTTCGGCGCCATTCGCCAACCACTTGCCGACGACGCTGGCAGCGCCACGTGGTGGCGATCTCGCGTTGTTGTCCACAGCCGGGACCGTGCGCTATCTGACCGAGGAAGCCGGCTACGGCAGCCCCGGCGGCGGCGGGCTGCTGACCGGCAAAGCGGCCATCGCCGTGCGCGATCCGGCCGTTTCGTTTGATGCGAGCAAGGCGATTTTCAGCATGGTCGTCGGCGCGCCGGCCAGCATCGGCGGCGCGGAGAACTACACCTGGCAGCTGTACGAGATCACGAACTTGCCGCAAGTAATCAGCGGCCTGACGCCGATCATCCAGAAGGTCGCCAACCAGCCCGCGGCGTTCAACAACATCGAACCGGACTACCTCAGTGACGGCAGTATCGTTTTCGTCAGCGATCGTCCACGCAATGGCGCGGTGGCACTGTATCCGGTGCTCGATGAATACCGTGGGCAACCGGCGAACAGCGGTTTGTGGCGTCTGGATCCGGCCACGGATACGCTCGACCTGCTCGAAAACACGCCGTCGGGTTCGTTCGGACCGTTCGTCGACAGTTTCGGTCGCCTGGTGTTCTCGCGCTGGGATCATCTGAACCAGGACCTCAACAACGATCCGGCGACGAGTCCGCCGACCGGCATCTCGCCCTTCGATTACGCGTCCGAAGCCGCGAACGCGAACACCAGCCCGATTGCGGTCGACCTCTACCCCGAGCCGATCCACAGCACCAGCCCGAGCGTCATCAACGGCTTCGAGATCAACCAGTTCTTCCCGTGGATCGTGAACCAGGATGGCAGCGGCGAGGAGATTCTCAATCATCTGGGCCGTCACGAACTCAAGCAGACGTTCGCGCGCAGTTACGTCAATGACGCGAACCTGCTCAACTTCAATGCTGCGACGTCCGGACGCACGAACCTGAGCGCGATCGACAATCTCTTCCAAATCCGTGAGGACCCGACGACGCCGGGGCGCTATCTCGGTGTCGACGGCGTGGAGTTCTACATGCACCATTCCGGGCAAATCGTGGCGATCAACGCGGCGAGCGGCGGCACGTTGCTCAACGCGAACGCCGTCACGGTCACTTATGTCACCGATCGCCAGACCGCGACGCCTTACTTCAGCGGCGGCGGTTATCCGTACAACATCGGCCATTTCCGCGACCCTCTGCCAATGAGCGACGGCACGCTGATCGCCGCTTTCGCGAACACGCCCGGCATCGAAGGCGCCGTGGGACCGCTGCCGCTGCCGCCGAGCACGTATCAGTTCCGCCTGTATCCGCTCGTCGCGGTCAGTCAGAACAGCGCGACCGAATACGTTCCGGCGGCCAGCGCTTTGGTCAGCGGCGGCATCAGCAAGTCCGGTATTCAGTACCACTACAAATCGAACATCGCCGGCCAGCCCGATGGCACGGTCAATTACAGCGGCGCGCTCTGGGAGTTGCAGCCGGTGGAAATCGTCGCGCGCACGCCGCCGCCCGTGACCGCCCAGACGCCGCTCACCGGCACGCCGGAACAAGCCGTGTTCGACACCTACAACGCGACGCATCCGAACAACGGCGTGACCGTGGCCGAGATGCAGCAGTTCCTGCGCGCGCAGAACCTCGCGCTCGTCGTGATCCGCAATGCCACTTCGCGCGACCGCGCCGACCAGCAGCAGCCCTACGACCTCGTTGTCCCCGGCGCAGTGCAGACCGTGAGCAATGTGATCGCCTATTCGGATCCGCCGTTGTATTGCATCGATCGCATGCAGTTCTTCGAGGCCGATCAGGTGCGCGGTTTCACGACGGGCTCGATCGCCAATCCATTGCCGGGTCGGCGGCCGCTGCCGCGACCGCTCAACGATGCGCACGCGCTGCAGTTCAACATGCCCGGCGATGCCGCAGCGCCGGGCAGCCAGTACATCGGTGCCGACGGATCCGTCGCGCTGTTCGTGCCGGCGCAGCGGCCCATGGTGTGGCAGTCGCTCGCGCCGGCATCGGCGTGCGGATCGTCGCCCCAACCGGCCAGCGCGCCCGTCGTGCGCGAGCGCTACTGGATCGAATTTCAGCCCGGCGAGATCCGCGCGTGCAATAGCTGCCATGGCGTCAATCAAACCAATCAGGCCGGGCAAAGCGTTCCCGTGAACCAGCCGCAGGCGCTGGCCGATCTGCTCGACTGGTGGAAGCTGCACGACGACGAGATATTCAAGGACGGCTTCGGCCCTTAGTAGCGGTCTGCTCCGACGCACCGCTATGCTCGCATCGTCTCCGATGATGCGAGCCTGGGTCATGGACAAACTGCTGCCGTCCCGTTTCATCACTTTTGCGTTGTGTCTGGGCGTTTTCCTGTTGTCGCTGGCCATGCTTGGGCACGGCATTGTCTGGCGCTGGCTCGCGGCGATCAGCGCCGCGCTGAGCATGGTCGGCGTTCTCGACGTGACGCAGCGCAAGAGCACGCTGCGGCGAAATTTTCCGATCAGCGCGCACATCCGCACGTTCTTCGAATATTTTCGGCCGATGTTGCGCCAGTATGTGGTCGAATCGGACACCGAAGAGGTGCCGTTCTCGCATGTGCAGCGTTCGATTGCGTATCAGCGCGCGAAGAACGTGCTCGACGTGCGCCCGTTCGGCACCGAACTCGATGTCTACGCCACGCAATACGAATGGATCAACCATTCGCTGGCGCCGGCAAAGATCGACAGTCACGATTTCCGCATCGCGATCGGCGGACCGCAATGCACGCAACCGTATTCGGCCAGCGTGTTCAACATCTCGGCGATGAGTTTCGGCGCGTTGAGCGCGAATGCGATCCGCGCACTGAACGAAGGTGCGCGGCGCGGGGGCTTCTATCACGACACGGGCGAAGGATCGCTGTCGCAATACCATCGTGAGAACGGCGGCGACATCTGCTGGGAAATTGGCTCCGGCTATTTCGGTTGCCGCAACGCCGCCGGCGGCTTCGACGAAGCGCGCTTCGTGGAAAAAGCCACGCTTGCACAGGTGAAAATGATCGAGATCAAGCTCTCGCAGGGCGCCAAGCCCGGCCATGGCGGTGTGCTGCCGGCGCCGAAAGTCAGCGCCGAAATCGCAGCGACGCGCGGCGTGGCGATGGGCGAGGATTGCGTATCGCCGGCCGCGCACAGCACGTTTTCGACGCCACTCGGCTTGCTCGAATTCGTCGCGCGCCTGCGCGAAAAATCCGGCGGCAAAGCGACCGGCTTCAAGCTCGCGATCGGTCATCCGTGGGAATGGTTCGGCGTGGCCAAAGCCATGCAACAAAGCGGCATCTATCCGGATTTCATCGTCGTCGACGGCGGCGAAGGCGGCACCGGCGCGGCGCCGCTGGAATTCACCGACCACGTTGGTGCGCCGCTGCGCGAAGCGCTGCTGCTCGTGCACAACACACTGGTCGGGCTGAACCTGCGCGACAAGATCCGCATCGGCGCGAGCGGCAAGATCGTCACGGCATTCGACATCACGCGCACGCTCGCGCTCGGCGCGGATTGGTGCAACGCCGCGCGCGGTTTCATGTTCGCGCTCGGCTGCATCCAGTCGCAGAACTGCCATACCGACCGCTGTCCGACCGGCGTGGCTACGCAAGATCCATCGCGCTGGAAAAAACTCGACGTTCCGGACAAAGCCGAGCGCGTGAAGATGTTCCACGAGAACACGCTCAAGGCCCTGAAAGAGCTGATCGCCGCGGCCGGCTTGCATCATCCGGGCGATGTTGGTCCGGAGCACGTGATCCGGCGCATATCGTCCACTGAAGTGCGTTCGCTGTCGTCGCTCTACAACTTCGTCAAGCCCGGCGAGCTGCTCGCCGGACTGCCCGAGCATCCGGTGTACCGCGTGTTCTGGAATGCGTCACGTTCTGACAGTTTTGCGCCGCCGAGCAACGTGCTGGAGCTGCAGCATACGAAGTCGCGTTGAACGTTTTGGACGCCTAGCCGGCTAGGCGCCCAAAAATTGCGGGCAAAAAAAAGGCCTGGGGGCTCGCATCCGCCCAGGCCGTAGGGAGTTCGGAAGAATTCGGGTTACGCGGAGAGGCGGCTCAACGCTTCGTTGATGCGCGCCAGCTTGGTTTCCAGCGGCGCCAGCGCCTGCTGGTCATTGGCAGCATCGTGGGCGCGGGCATAATCGATAGCCATTTCCAGACGGCCCATTTCGATCATCAGATCGTGACGCAGGAACAGTGGGTTCAAGGTCAAGCTGGCGGCGGTGGCTAACATGATGGCGTCCTCTTTTGCGGTTTCCGGTATCTGAGATGGATAATGCAGAAGGTGTGCCAAGCCGCATAATCGTGCGATGTCTTCGTGAAGCCCGTCACATCGGGCCATCTGCTGACGCGTTGCGACGCAAATTGACGCGGTCCCATGACGCATTTAAAGTGACGGCGTTCACACTTTGATAACCGCCCGATGCGGTAAGCTGCGCGCGCAGATGGATTAGCGTGCAGTTCCATGCACGCGGACGAGCAAGTTACTGGCGCCCGGCATACGGTCCTCTTGGATTCCCCCTGTTCCTAAGACCGCCGGGCGCCAGCCTCTCCTCCTTAAGCCCCCGTGCTCCTGTGCTTCCTCGCGCCTTGCGCGGGATCGACCCCTGTGCTCGATCGCAATCGCCAAAACGATTGTGCGCGGCGTGAGTGCAGTCGATGGAACGCAGAAAGCGTGCCAGCCGCGGAATTTGTATAATTTGCAGCTTCTCGTCGCGAGCACCGGATTCCCCGTGGATTTTGCACAGCAATACGACGTCGTCGTGATCGGCGGCGGCCATGCCGGCACCGAAGCCGCGCTTGCTTCCGCGCGCATCGGCGCGCGCACGCTGCTGCTCACGCATAACATCGAAACTCTCGGCGCGATGAGCTGCAATCCGGCCATCGGCGGCATCGGCAAGGGGCACCTGGTCAAGGAAATCGACGCGCTCGGCGGCGCAATGGCGTGGGCCGCGGATCGTGCCGGCATACAGTGGCGCACCTTAAATGCTTCGAAAGGCCCGGCGGTGCGCGCGACGCGCTGCCAGGCCGATCGCGCGCTATACAAGGCGGCGATCCGGCGCCGGCTCGAAACGCAGCCGAATCTGTCGATCTTTCAGCAGTCGGTCGATGATCTGACGTTCGACGGCAGCCGTGTGACCGGCGCAGTCACGCAGATGGGCCTGAAATTCACGGCGCGCAGCGTCGTGCTCACGGCCGGCACGTTCCTGGCCGGCAAGATCCACGTCGGTTTTGCCAATTATTCGGGCGGGCGCGCCGGCGATCCGCCGGCACAGCGCTTGGCCGAACGCCTGCGTGAACTGCCGCTCGGCGTCGAACGTCTGAAAACCGGCACGCCGCCACGCATCGACGGCCGCACCATCGATTTTTCGGGCTTGCAGGAACAACCCGGGGATGTCCCATCGCCGGTGTTCTCGTTCGCGGGCTCGGCGTCCGATCATCCGCGTCAGGTCAGCTGCTGGATTACCCATACGAGCGAGCGTACCCACGAGATCATCCGCGACGCGCTCGACCGTTCGCCGCTGTACACCGGCAAGATCGAAGGCATCGGTCCGCGCTACTGCCCGTCGATCGAAGACAAGGTCGTGCGTTTCGCCGAAAAAGCCTCGCACCAGATTTTTATCGAGCCCGAAGGCCTCGACACCACCGAGATTTATCCGAACGGCATCTCCACATCGCTGCCGTTCGACGTGCAGCTGCAACTCGTGCGCAGCATCCGCGGTTTCGAGCACGCGCACATCACGCGCCCCGGTTACGCGATCGAATACGATTACTTCGATCCGCGCGGGCTGAAAGCGTCGCTGGAAACCAAGGCGATCGACGGTTTGTATTTCGCCGGCCAGATCAACGGCACGACCGGTTACGAGGAGGCCGCCGCGCAAGGCCTGATCGCCGGACTCAACGCCGCACGCGCGGCGCGCGACGAAACGCACTGGACGCCGCGTCGCGACGAAGCCTACATCGGCGTGCTCATCGACGATCTGATCACGAACGGCACCAGTGAACCGTATCGCATGTTCACCTCGCGTGCCGAATACCGCTTGCACTTGCGCGAAGACAACGCCGACCTGCGCCTGACGCAGAAAGGCCATGAGTTGGGCAGTGTCGACGCGGACCGCTACGCGGCGTTCTGTCGCAAACGCGACGCGGTCACGAACGAGACGCAGCGCTTGCGCGGCATCTGGGCGGCGCCGGGAAATGCGCTGGGCCGTGAAGTGGAAGCCACGCTGCAGGTGCCATTGTCGCGCGAGACCAACGCGCTCGATTTGCTGCGCCGGCCGGAACTGGATTACGCGCAGCTCATGCGCGTCAGTGCGCTCGGGCCGGCGGTGGACGACGCGAGCGTCGCCGAACAGGTGCAGATCGCGGCGAAGTATTCCGGGTATCTGGATCGGCAGACCGAGGAAATCGCCCGCCAGCGCCGTCACGAAGACACCGCGATCCCGGCGAGATTCGATTACGCCACTGTGCGCGGGCTGTCGGCCGAGGTGCTGCAAAAACTCGAGCGCAGCCAGCCACAGACGATCGGCCAGGCGAAGCGCATCGCCGGTGTCACGCCGGCGGCGATCTCCCTGTTGCTGGTGCATCTGAAGCGACGCAAGGTCGCTTGAAATTCGCGGGGCGCGAACAATCGCGCCCTGGCGATTTTCTAGTGTTTAGCAGCCCGCGGCTCGGCGGTACTGAATGCCTGCACCGCGTGATTGTAGAGCGCCTTGGCCTCTTCGTCCGAGGCCTGCCCGGACTGCCCGCCTGAAGATTTGTCCTTGAGGACGAGCACCCCGTTTTCATCCCAGCCCACCTTCACGACGGTGTGCGGGCGCATGCCGGCACCGGCCGATTCCTCTTTCACCACGACCCAGGGCTTGTCGTTCTGGTAAGCCATCTTCATCGTCACGCGGCCGGTTTCCTCGGCCTTGTCGTTGACGATGCTCGTGATCTCGCGCACCACTTTGACTTTGCCGTTGGAGACGAAAGCGTCCCACGCCGTCGTCGAGGTCGGCGTTTCCGAACTGCCGCTGATCGACTTGAGCGAACCGATCTGCGCATAGGCCTGTTTGTAGGCTTCGTACATTTTTTCGGCCGGCGTGGGCTCCGGTGCAACGATGATCTGCACGTTGGCCGGAGCCTTCTTGGTCAGCACCGGATATTCCAATACCGGCAGGTAGCGGCGTTCGCCATCGATCAGCACCGCGTTCACCGCGTAGGTGCGCATCGGATCCACCGCGCCGGGATCGATCGGCATGCTGAAGGCAATCGGCGGGCGGTTGGCGTGCTCGACGGTGATCGCCGCCAACGGGGTCGCCGGTTGCGACACGTCGATGACCTTTAGCTCGGCACGCGCGTTGTCGCCGAGCGCACGCGGTTCGCGCAGCATGATCGTACCGCTGACGCTGTTGGCGATCGGCGCGGCCGCGGGCGGCGGTGGTGCGGCCTTGTTGCAACCGGCCAGCAGGCCGAGCGCGAATAGCGCGGATAGGGTGCGGATATGCATGCGCGAATCTCCCTGTTCGAATACTGCCGCGATGCTGCGCACGCGACGATGAATCACTTGTGAAGGTCCTTGAACGGACGCGCGCACGAGCGCATGCGTCGCGTAGCCGTATTCTAGTCCGCCTCTGCAGCGAATTGAAAATACGAAGCGAATCGTACACTTGGTCGTGGCCGCGCGAAAGCAAGGTAAATTCAATTGACAGCCAAGTTAAGTATTTGTTACGTTCCGTCGGCTTGCCGGCCAGAGTGGCTGGTGGGTGCGCGGGAATATCACGCCTTGATCGGAATGACGGGGAACTCGTGCCTGCCTGCGTTGTGCGCAGATTGGAGCTGCGGCATCGCGTTTTGTCCCGAATTGAATGGAGCGCACCATGAAACAGAAATTGCTCGTATCCTCTATTTTGCTGGGGCTAGTCACGGCTTTGCCGGTCGGCTCGCTCCATGCGCAGGCAGCCGGCGATCAGACCGACAAAAAAGAAGAGAGACTGCAGACAGTCCAGGTTACCGGCTCTTTGATCCCGCAGGCACAGATCGAAACGGCCTCGCCGGTCATCACGATCTCGTCCCAGCAGCTCGAAAGGCAGGGCTTCGGCACCGTTTACGATGCGTTGCGCGCGCAACCGATCGCGACGGGCGCAGTTCAGGACAACCAGTTCGCCGGGTTTACGCAGGGCGCGACGACGATCAGCCTGCTTGGCCTGGACCCCGGCTTCACGCTGTTCCTGATCAACGGCCACCCGCTTGCCGACTATCCGCTGTTGTACAACGGCTCGAGCAACTTTGTTGACCTGTCGAACATACCGGTCGGCATGGTCGACCATATCGACATCCTGCCGGGCAACCAGTCCTCGATTTACGGATCGAGCGCGATCGCGGGCGTCATCAACATCATTCTCAAGGACAAGATCGACGGCTACGAGCTCAACGTTCGTGGCGGTGGCTACTCCGGCGGCGGCGGCACGAATGAACGCGTCGAGTTCCTCGGCGGCCAGACCTGGGGCAACCTGACGGCGACATTCGGCGTGCAGTTCAGCAACCAGAAACCGATCTGGGGATACGACCGCGACATCACCTCTTCCAACCTCGCCAATCCGAACCCGAACCTGCGTTACGGATCGCGCAACTTCCTGCAGCTGTATTACGACCAGAATTTCGCCGCCAAGTACGAAGATCCGGGCTCAGCTTGCGATTCCCTGCATAACCTCTATGGCGGCACGACCGACCGCGAATTCCGTCCGGGCCGCGGCTATTACTGCGGCAGCAAGAATGACATCGGTTACTCGACGATTCTGAACAGCAACCGGTCCGGCACCGCCTACCTGAATTTGAAATACAAACTCAACGACGCCGCCGAGCTGTACGGCAACGTACTGTACGACGTCAGCACCGTACGCTTCAGCAGCGGCCCGTACTTCTGGGAAACCAACATCAATGGCGGCGGCCTGATCATCAATGCCGACACCGGTCGCTTCGAGACTTTCCAGCACATCTACGCGCCCGAGGAAATCGGCAGCCCCGACAAGTACTCCGAACACAACCTGTCGCGCAGCTACAACGCTTGGGGCGGCGTGCGCGGAACGGTCGGCAACAACTGGGATTACGACGCGTACTACGCGCGTTCGCAGACTAACCTGACCGACAAGAACTTCTGGCCGCTCGGCAATGCGGTCGAGAACTTCTTCCAGAACCAGTTCCTCGGCCCGCAACTCGGCACCTATTACGGCTACCCGATCTACTCGCCGAACATCTCGAATTTCTACAAGGCGATCACGCCGGCCCAGTACGCGACGTTCGTTGGCGAGATCAACACCAAGTCGTCGACCTGGACGCAGAACGTCAATCTGCAGGTCAACAATACCGATCTGTTCAGCCTGCCGGCCGGCTCGGTCGGCTTCGCAGGTCTGTTCCAGGTCGGCAACCAGACCTGGCAGAACCCCACCGATCCGCGTGTCATCGCCGGCGACTTCTACGGCCTGACCGGCACCTCGGGTGGCGGTTATCGCAACAACTGGGCGACCGCTGCCGAATTGCGCGTACCGATTCTGAGCACGCTTACCGCCGACGGATCGGTGCGCTACGACAAATACGGCAATCAGAACACCGGTGGTGGTGACGACAAGGTCACCTACAAGATCGGTCTGGAATTCCGCCCGATCGAATCGCTGCTGGTCCGCGGCAACTATGCCACCGCATTCCGCGCGCCCGACATGGCGTACACGTTCGGCGGCCAGAGCGGTTTCTTCCAGCCCGGCGTGACCGATTACTACCGTTGCGCCAAGGTTGAGCCCAACGTCGCACTGCAGGATTGCACCTACTATGGCAGCCAGGATCCGTTCGGCATCCATACGGGCAACCCGAAACTGCAGTCGATCACGGCCAAATCGTATGGCTTCGGTGCGGTGTGGTCGCCGACCGCGGACTTCGATCTCAAGGCGGATTACTACAACGTCAAGATCAAGAACGAAGTAGCGATCCAGAGCATCGATCAGCTGCTCAAGGACGAAGCGGCCTGCCGCCTCGGCCAGATCGATATCAACTCGCCGACCTGCGTGGCGGCCTTGTCGCAGGTGCAACGCTCCACGGCGACGACCGGTCCCAACGCGTACGGGTTGAGCCAGCTGACCGTGCTGCCGATCAATATCGCCAACGAGCACGTCGAAGGCATACTGGCCTCGCTGCATTATCGTTACGACATCGGCCGCTGGGGTGAACTCGCTCTCGCCGCGCAGTACAACGTGACGTTGAAGCACGAATTCCAGCAGTATCCGTTCGATCCCACGCACGATCTGTTGCGTGAGCCGTTCTACTCGACCGAGTTCAAGGACATCGGCAACGCATCGATCACCTGGGATATCGACAAGTTCTCGACGACGCTGTTCGGCACGCGTTACGGCAAGACGCCGAACTACATCGCCCAGGCTAACCAGGATGGCTACGCACACGCCGGCGCAGACCGCGTGGCACCCTGGATGCTCTACAACGCGAGCGTCAGCTACAACCTGACGGACGACATGAAGATCAGCGGCATCGTCAACAACATCAAGGATTCGGGTCCGCCGAAGGATTCGTCCTATACCGCGACGCCGTATTACAACTTCCAGGTTTACAACCCGTACGGCCGCTCGTACTGGATCGAGTTCGACTGGCGCTTCGGCCGCGGCAGCAAGGATTAACGCCGCATTTCACTGTGTACTCGAAGGGCCGGTCACACCGGCCCTTCTTTTTTTCAGCGCCATTCAGCCAGCGCCGCCGACAGCGGCAGCAACTGATTCTCGTAGCGCCGCCATTCACCAAGCGCTCGTGTATGGATCGGCTCGCGCACCTGCGCACTGCTGAGCGTGTCGACCGCGGTCTTGTTGCGGCTCATCTGGGCGCAGCCGGGCTCGTGCGTCAATCCGCAATGCGCGGCGACGCGCTCGATCACCGCCTCCGGTGTCGCCACCAGATCGTTGTAGGAGACGTCCAGCACTGCGCCGGGCAGAGTGGCGTGCCAATGCGCCATCAGGCGTCGGTACTGCGCGTAATGCGCTGCAGTCGCCGCCAGCTCGTAGCTGTACGCATACGAGCCGCCGAACATCGCCTTGTAATTGGAAAAGCACACGTCCATCGGTTCGCGCACCATGTGCAGGATCGGTGCGTGGGGCAATGCGCGGCGGATCAGGCCGACGAGCATGAAGTTCGGCGGCAATTTGTCGAGGTAATAACGATGGCCTTGCGCGCGCCACTGGGTCTGTTCGAGATAACGCCGGCCGAGCTGCGCGTAGTCCAGGCCATCCAGCCGTTCGATCAACTTCTCGTCGATCAATTCGTGGCCGTGGCAGTCGGCGACCCAGCGCAGCTGGCGCGGGAAGTCGCTGCGCTCGCCGGTGGAGATCACCTGCGAATGGTTGTCGAGGATGCGGTCGAGCAGGGTAGTGCCGCTGCGCGGCAGACCGACGATGAAGATCGGCGTCGGCCCGTCGAATGCCGTGCCGGTCGCAGCAAATTCGCCCGAAGTCGCCGCGATCAGCGCGTCGAACAACGCGCGTTCACGCGCGACGTCGTGCTGCAGGCGTGCATACATGATCGCATTGCCACGTGCGAGTGCTGCGAATGCCTCATCATATCTACCAAGGTCTTCCAGTTCCTTGTACTGTGCAAATTCGAACGAAGCATGGTCTTCGCTGCCGGCCTCCACGCGCCGCAGCTGGTCGCGAATGTAGTCCAGGTGATTGGATTCCGCGGTCTGCCGGCGCATGCGCGCGAGCGTCAGCGAGGCGCGTCCGTAAGTCGGCCCCAGCCGCAGGCAGGTTTCAAGCTCGCGCCGTGCTTCGTCGATGCGGCCGTTGAACTGCAGCTGCAGGCTGCGGAAGTAGCGAAAATCCGGGTTGTCGAAACCTTTGGCCTGTGCGCGATCCATCAGCGCCAACGCCTGCACGTGATCGCCGAGCATCTGCTGTGCGTGCGCCAGTCCGGTCAGCAGGCGGCCGTCGCCAACGTTGTTCGCGTCAAAACGCTGCAGACAATCGCGCGCTGCAATCATCTCGCCCAGCCGCAGCAAGCAGTGTGCAGCCGTACTGACGACTTCGGCGCTGCCGCTCGGCGTTTGCGCCGCGATGATCGCGTGCGCGGCCGCCTCACGCACGCGGCCTTCGGACAGGATCGTGCTCGCCAACAGCATGCGCGCGTCGGCGCGCGCCGGATCGCGATTGAGCAGCGACTCCAACGCAATCTTGGCGGCGGTGATCTGGCCGCTCGCGATGTACTGCTGCGCGCGCAGCCACTGGCGTTCCACACTCATGGTTCAGGCATTCTGCAGCAGGGAGATATCGGCGACGTGCAGAAACATGCGACGCAGTCCGCCGAGCAGCACGAGTCGGTTTTGCCGTTTCGCAGCGTCGTCGACCATCACCATCACTTCATCGAAGTAGCGATCGACCGGCGCGCGCAGGGCTGCGAGCGTGCGCAGCATGTCGACGTAGCGGTTGCCTTGGCGCAGCGGGTCGGTGGCGAGCGTCGCCATTTCGACCTGGCGATGCAATTCCGATTCCGCGCCGGCGTCGAGCAGCGCAGCGTCGATCTTGCCACCGGCGACGTCGCCCGCCTGGCGCAGGATATTGCCGATACGCTTGTTCGCCGCCGCCAATGCGGCCGCTTCCGGCAGCTTCGCGAATTCGGCGACCGCACGCAGGCGACGGTCGAAATCGAGCAGCGTTTCCGGTTCGACCGCGCGCACGGCGTCGAATTGATCGCTGCCGAATCCCTGATCCGCGTAATAGGCGCGCAGGCGCTCGTAGATGAATTCGCGCAAATCGTCGACGAGTTGCTGTTTGGCATCGGCCGGTGCGACAGCGGCCGGCTTCGCGGGCTTGGCCGGTGCTATCTCCGGCAACAACTCGACCGCTTCGCGCAGCAATGCTTCCAGATCGAGCTCGAAACCACCTTCGATCAAGGTGCGCGCGAGCCCGAGCGAAGCACGGCGCAAGGCGAATGGATCCTTGTTGCCGCTGGGTTTTTGACCGACGGCGAAGATGCCGGCAAGTGTGTCCAGGCGTTCGGCGATCGCGAGCACCTGCGCGATTTTGCCGCTCGCGATCGCGTCGCCGGCGAAGCGCGGACGATAGAACTCGTCGAGCGCCTGCGCGACGTCCGCCGGCTCACCATTCGCCGTTGCGTAGTAGCGGCCCATCACACCTTGCAGCTCGGGGAATTCGCCAACCATGCGCGTGAGCAGGTCGCACTTGCTCAATGCGGCCGCGCGCGTCGCCAGCGCCGCATCCGCGCCACTGCGATTGGCGATCACGCGCGCGAGTTCCGCCACGCGCACGCATTTGTTCCAGACGCTGCCGAGCTGCTGTTGATAGGTGACGGATTTGAGCGCTTCCTGATTCGCGGCGAGCGGCGTTTTCAGGTCTTCGTCGTAGAAGAACTTGGCGTCGGCAAAGCGCGGCCGGATTACGCGCTCGTAACCCTTGCGGATTTCGCCCGGATCTTTCGATTCGATGTTGGCAACGCCGATGAAGCGTTCGCTGAGTCTGCCCGCAGCGTCGAACACCGGCACGAATTTCTGATTCGCCTCCATCGTCGTGATCAGCGCTTCCTGCGGCACGCGCAGGAAGTCGCGCTCGAACGCGCAGGCGATCGCGACCGGCCATTCGGTCAGGTTGGCGATCTCGTCGCGCAGCGCGTCGGACAGCCGCGGCTGACCGCCGCTCGCGCGCGCGGCGCTCGCGACTTGCGCGTGCACGCGTTCGCGGCGCTCGCACGGATCCGCGAGCACGCGCGCATCGCGCAACGCATCCACATATGCGTCCGCGCGCGCGATCGCGACCGCTTGCGGATGATGGAAGCGATGCCCGCGCGACTCACGGCTGCTCTTGATGCCGAAGATTTCCGCATCGACGACCGTGTCGCCGTGCAGGATGATGAGCCAATGCATTGGGCGCACGAATGCGAAGTCATGATCGCCCCAGCGCATCGGTTTCGGAATTGGCAATGCCTTGAGTGCTTCGGCAACGATGTCTTGCAGCAGCGCGGCGGTCGCTTGTCCCGGCTTCTCGCTGCGCGCGACGAAGCGCTCGCCCTTGGCGTCGCTCACGCGCTGCAAATGCTCGACAGCGAGCCCGTTCTTTGCGGCGAAACCGCGTAGCGCCGGCGTCGGCGCACCGCCGGCATCGAGGCCGATGTTGAGATACGGCCCGAGCACTTCGGATTTCTGCGCGGGCTGCTGCGCAGCGACGCCGGGCACCCGTACCGCGAGGCGCCGCGGCGAGTTATACATTTTTGCGTTTGCCGCGTCGGCGGCAACGCCACGCTTGCTCAGTCCTTCGCAGACAGCGCGCGCAAACGCGGCGGTGAGTTCATCGAGCGCTTTCGGCGGCAGCTCTTCGCAGCCGATTTCGATCAACAGCGGCTTGCTGTCCGACATCACGCCGCCTCCTTGGCGCCGCGCAGCTTTTCGCGTTGCGCGACATAGCGTTCGGCCACCGCGCGCGCAATCGTGCGCACGCGCAGGATGTAGCGTTGGCGCTCGGTCACGCTGATCGCACGGCGTGCGTCGAGCAGATTGAAGCTGTGCGATGCCTTGCACACCTGTTCGTACGCCGGCAGCGGCAAGCCGAGTTCGACGAGCTTTTTCGCTTCGCTCTCGCAGACGTCGAACCAGTGCAGCAGTTCCGGCACGTTGGCGTGTTCGAAATTGTAGGTGCTCTGCTCGACTTCGTTCTGATGGAACACGTCGCCGTAAGTCACGGGGCCATGCGGCGCCACCGTCCAGACGAGGTCATAAACGTTATCGACATTCTGCAGATACATCGTCAGGCGTTCGAGACCGTAGGTGATCTCGCCGGTGACCGGTTTGCATTCGAGGCCGCCGGCCTGCTGGAAATACGTGAACTGCGTGACTTCCATGCCGTTGAGCCAGACTTCCCAACCGAGGCCCCAGGCGCCGAGCGTCGGGGATTCCCAGTTGTCCTCGACGAGGCGCAGGTCGTGCACGAGCGGATCGATGCCGAGCGCCTTGAGCGAACCGAAATACAAATCCAGGATGTTGTCCGGATTCGGTTTCATCACGACTTGATACTGGTAGTAGTGCTGCAGTCGATTCGGATTTTCGCCGTAACGGCCGTCGGCGGGGCGGCGCGACGGTTGCACATACGCCGCGGCCCACGGTTCCGGCCCGAGCGCGCGCAGGAATGTCGCCGGATGAAACGTGCCGGCGCCGACCTCGGTGTCGAGCGGCTGGATCAACGCGCAACCCTGCTCCGCCCAATAGCGGTTCAGGGTCTGGATGACGTCCTGGAAAGTGGGGCCTGACATGGTTTTCACGGCTCAAGGCGCAAAGCGCGCTAGTATAGCGGCAGCTCTCGATTCCCAAACGCATGGTTACTGTTCCGCAACGCCCGAAACTGGTCGAATCCGCCGGACCGCAACTCGGCCTGCATCGCCGCCTCGACCTGGATAGCGTCTTATCAGCGCTGCATCACGATGGCATGATCGCCGATGCCGATATGCCGCGGATCCGCGCCGACGCGCGCAGTGCGCGCGGCAAGATCGAAGCGCATCCGCTGGCATTGCTGGCCAATCACAAGCTGACCAACCCGCGCGATGGCAAGCCGCTGAGTCTGGAAGTGCTCACGCATTGGCTGGCCGATCGCGCCAAGCTGGCGTACCTGAAAATCGATCCGATGAAGATCGATGCCGCCGCCGTGACCCAGGTGATCTCGCTCGCCTATGCGCAGCGCTACCGCATCCTGCCGGTCGGCGTGAGTCCCGGCCATGTGACGATTGCCACCTGCGAGCCGTTCGATACGCGCTGGCTTGCGGACCTGGGCCACATCCTGCGCCGTGAAATCACGCGCGTCGTCGTCAATCCAGTCGATCTGAACCGGTACCTGGCCGAGTTCTATGGCGTGCAGCGCTCGATCCAGAAAGCCAAGGACTCGCGCTTCGACACGGCCGAAAGCCGCTCGATTCTCAACTTCGAGCAGCTGCTGGAACTCGGCAAGTCCGGCGATATCGGCGCCGACGACCGCCACGTCGTGCACATCGTCGATTGGCTGCTGCAATACGCGTTTGACCAACGTGCGTCCGATATCCATCTGGAACCGCGGCGCGAGTCGAGCCCGATCCGTTTCCGCATCGACGGCATCATGCACAAGGTGTTCGAACTGCCGACACCGGTGATGACCGCGGTCACGGCGCGCGTGAAAATCCTCAGCCGCATGGACCTGGCCGAAAAGCGGCGCCCGCAGGACGGCCGCATCAAGACGCGCTCGAGCGAAGGCCGCGAAGTGGAGCTGCGTCTGTCGACGATGCCGACGGCGTTCGGCGAAAAAGTCGTGTTGCGCATTTTCGATCCGGACATCGTGGTCAAGGAATTTCGTCAGCTCGGTTTTTCCGAGGAAGAGGAATCGATCTGGCGCAGCCTGGTCGAGCGCCCGCATGGCATCGTGCTCGTCACCGGTCCGACCGGGTCGGGCAAGACGACGACGCTGTATTCCACGCTCAAGCACCTGGCCACGCCGGACATCAACGTCTGCACGATCGAAGACCCGATCGAAATGGTGTCGCCGGAATTCAACCAGATGCAGGTGCAACCCGGCATTGACCTGGATTTCGCTTCGGGCGTGCGCACGCTGCTGCGCCAGGACCCGGACATCATCATGATCGGCGAAGTGCGCGATCTGGAAACCGCGCAGATGGCGGTGCAGGCCTCGTTGACCGGGCACCTCGTGCTATCGACGCTGCACACCAACGACGCGCCAAGCGCGATCACGCGCTTGCTCGATTTGGGCGTGCCGCATTATCTGATCCAGTCGACGCTGACTGGCGTGGTCGCGCAACGCCTCGTGCGCACGCTGTGTCCGCATTGCAAAACCGAAAGCGCGCTCGACCTCGGCGCGTGGGAAGCGCTCGTGCACCGCTGGCGCGTGCCGGCGCCGCCACGCGTTTTTGCGGCGCTCGGCTGTCTGGAGTGCCGCAACACCGGCTTCCTTGGCCGCACCGGAATTTACGAAATGATGCGGCTGTCGGCGAATCTGCGGCAGATGATCCAGCCGTCGGCGGACCTGGCGCGCATGAGCACGGCGGCTCTCAGCGACGGCATGCGTCCGTTGCATTTGTCTGCTGCGTTGCAAGTCGCGCGCGGCATCACCACGATTCCTGAAGTCGTCGGCGTGTTGCCGCCGATCGAATCATGAAGCTGTTGATTGTGCAGACCGGCGCCGCCGCGCCGGAAGTGCTGGCGCGCTACGGCGATTTCCCCGAATGGTTTCGACGTGGCCTCGGATTGCGCGCAGAGCAGATCGTGATCGCTCGCGTGGACCACGGCGCGCGCCTGCCCGCGCCGGATTCGGTTGCGGGCGCCGTGATCACCGGCTCGGGAGCGATGGTGCCCGATCGCCTGGACTGGAGTGAACGCACGGCCGCCTGGTTGCGCGACGCGGCGGGCATCGGCTTGCCGTTGCTCGGTGTCTGTTACGGACATCAACTGCTCGCGCACGCGCTCGGCGGCCACGTCGATTACAACCCGCGCGGCCGCGAAATCGGCACAGCGGAAATCGAACGCCTGCCTGGTTTTGAAGATGATCCGCTGCTTGGCGCTCTGCCGGGTCGCTTCCTTGCGCACGCGACGCATCTGCAAACGGTAGTGCATGCGCCGCCCGGCGCCGTGGTGCTGGCGCGTTCGAAACTGGACGATCACCAAGCCGTGCGTTTTGCGCCGAACGCGTGGGGCGTGCAGTTCCATCCTGAATTTGGCGTGCGCGAGATGCGCGGTTATTTGCGCGCTCGCTCTGAAGCGATCGACTACGAAGGTCTCGACACGCAAGCGCTGCTGCGCGCGGTGCGCGCGTGCCCGCAGGCGCGCAGCGTATTGCGTCGCTTCGCACGAATTGTCGCGCAGGCGGAAAAGCAAAAACGGCCCAGCGGGCCGTCTTTGTCCGTACATCCGCCACCAGCGTTGGCCGGCGCGGACTGAAAGCGAATTCTTACTTCTTCGGCTTGCGCGCGGTGCCGCCGGCCTTGGCCGAGGCGAGATAATTGTTGATCGCTTCGTTGGTCACGTCGTAGAGCGGACGGCCAGCATTCGCCGCGGCGGCTTTCAGACTGTCGCGCATCTTCTTCGACACGCGCAAGCTGGCGTCGCGGGTATCTTCATTCTTTGCCATCTTGGTGGACTCCTGTTTGGGTTCGGTCAGGTGAGGAAAAATCGGGCCGATGAGTCTATTTCAAAAAGTAGAAAAAGACAAATTGTTACATTGCACAAAAATTCCTTTGCGCAAAGCGCCGCCTGATCGCGTTTTTTTGCAGCGCGTCAACGCAGGCGCGGCTTCGGCGCCCGCGCCAGCGCCCACGCATCCACGCGTGCGACGCCTGCGCGCAATAGCGTGCGCGCGCATTCGTGCAGCGTTGTGCCGGTCGTCATCACGTCATCGACGACGGCGACGTGCATCGGCAGTGCCGCACCGGCAGCGACGCTGAATGCGTCACGCAGATTCTTGCGCCGTTCGATCGCATCCAGGTTCGCTTGCGCGGGTGTCGCGCGCGTGCGTGCGAGTATGTCGTCGTGCAATGCGATGCCGAGCCGCGCGGCGAGTGGCCGCGCAAGCTCCAACGCCTGATTGTAGCCGCGCTCGCGCAGACGCGCTCGGTGTAACGGCACCGGAATCAGCGCTTCGGGCAGGGCCGGCGATACCGCACGCAGCTCGTCGAACCATACTTCCGACAATACGCGTCCGGCGGCGAGGCTGCGGCCGAATTTCAGCCGCGTGACGAGTTGATCCAGAGGAGTCGCATAGACCAATGGCGCAAACGCCGCGGCGAACGGCGGCTCGTGCTGCAGGCATTCACCGCATAGCGGCGCGGGTGCTTGCAACGGCAATGCGCAGCGCGCACAGCACACGCGATTGCGCACGAGATCGGCGGCACAGGCGGCGCACAGATCGTGGTTGTCGCTACCGGCTTGACCGCACAACAGACAATACGGCGGCAACAGCGCAAATTGCAGGCGCCGCGCACCGTCAACCAGCCAGCGTGTTGTCAAGTTGACAGCCATTCGGCCCCTGTCCAAACTCGCGCCACTATAAACCGCTGCCGGTGTGCCATGCGCCACGATTACTCCCGCGCCGAAGTGCTCGCGCTGTTCGCCCTGCCGTTCAATGACTTGCTCGACCGCGCGCACGCGGTACACACGGCGCACCACGATGCCAACGCGGTGCAGATTTCCACGCTGCTGTCGATCAAAACCGGCGGCTGCCCGGAAGATTGCGCGTACTGCCCACAGGCGGCGCGTTATCACACCGGCGTGAAAGCCGAGAAGCTCATGAGCCTGGACGCCGTGCTCGACAAAGCACGCGCGGCGAAAAGTGCCGGCGCCACGCGTTTCTGCATGGGCGCGGCATGGCGCTCGCCGAAGGACCGCGATGTAGAAAAAGTCGCGGCGATGGTGGCCGGGGTCAAGGCGCTCGGCATGGAAACCTGCGCCACGCTCGGCATGCTCACCCGGGATCAAGCCGCGCGCTTCAAGGCCGCGGGTCTGGATTATTACAATCACAATCTCGACACGGCGCCGGAGTTCTACGGCGAGATCGTCCACACGCGCGAGTTCCAGGACCGCCTCGACACACTCGCGCACGTGCGCGAGACCGGCATGAAAACCTGTTGCGGTGGCATCGTCGGCATGGGCGAAACGCGCGAGCAGCGTGCCGGGCTGCTGCAGACGTTGGCCAGCTTGCCCGAACACCCGCAATCGGTGCCGATCAATCGCCTCGTGCAGGTCGCAGGCACGCCGCTGGCTGGCACCGCGCTGCTCGATCCATTCGAATTTGTGCGCACGATCGCGGTCGCTCGCCTGTTGATGCCGGCGTCGATGGTGCGTCTATCGGCGGGCCGAGCCGAGATGAGCGACGAGCTGCAGGCTTTGTGTTTCTTCGCCGGCGCCAATTCGATTTTCTACGGCGAAAAGTTGCTGACGACCGGCAATCCGGACGTCGCGCACGACCAGGCGCTGTTCGCACGGCTCGACATCGTGCCCATGCAAGTGGAGATCGAGTCTGGCACGGTGCACGCGGATATTGTCGAGAACTGCCGCGAGCACGCCGCGGCCTGAGCGCGATGTCGCGTCCGGGGATTCTCACGCGCCTGGCCGATGCGCACGCGCAGCGCGCGCGCGAGGATCTGCTGCGCCGCGCGCGCGCGGTCGAACGCGTCGACGGTGCGCGCATCGTCATCGATCGCAAGGCGCTGCTGAATTTCGCCAGCAACGATTATTTGGGCCTGGCGCAGCATCCTGCGCTTCGCGAGGCACTGACGCGCGCAGCCACGCGCTGGGGCGTCGGCGCCAGCGCAGCGCATCTGCTCGGCGGTCATCGCGAGGAACACGCTGCGCTCGAGGACAAACTCGCGCGCTGGACCGGCCGCGAGCGCGCGCTGCTGTTTTCGACCGGTTACATGGCCAATCTCGGTGTACTTGGCGCATTGCTGCGCGACGGCGACCTGTGCGTACAGGACAAGCTCAACCACGCCAGCCTGATCGATGGCGCGCGTCTGAGCGGCGCCGAACTCAAGCGTTATCGCCACGCCGACGTAGCCGGCGCCGCGCAGCATCTCGATGCGCGTGCCGACGCCGCCGCGGTACTCGCCACCGACAGCGTGTTCAGCATGGACGGCGACATCGCGCCGCTGACCGAACTTGCCGCATTGTGTAAAACGCGGCACGCCACGCTGATGATCGACGACGCGCATGGAATCGGCGTGCTCGGTCACGATGGCGCGGGCTGCAGCGCGGCACTCACGCAAGACCAGGCTCCGGTATTGATGGCGACGCTCGGCAAAGCGCTCGGCGTGTGCGGCGCATTCGTCGCCGGCAGCGCGGCGCTGATCGACGGTCTCGTGCAGTTCGCGCGCACCTATGTTTACACGACGGCGCTGCCGCCGGCACTCGCGGCAGCGGCGAACGCTGCGGTCGACATCGCGCGCGAAGATCAAGAGCGGCGCGCACGCTTGCATCGGCACATTGCCCAGTTTCGTGACGGCGCCGCGGCGCGAGGGCTGTCGGTACTGCCGTCATCGAGCGCGATCCAGCCCGTGCTGATCGGCGCGAGCGCGGCGGCGCTGTCCGCTTCACGCTATCTCGAAGCGCAAGGTTTCCATGTCCCGGCGATCCGGCCGCCGACCGTGCCGGCCAGCTCGGCGCGCCTGCGCGTGACGTTGTCGGCAGCGCACGCGGAAAGCGACGTCGCGCACCTGCTCGATGCGCTCGCGCAGGCGCTCGCGCGCGGAGCGGCATGATGCGTATCGAGACGCTCGGCGGCGGTCCCGACCTCGTGCTGCTGCACGGCTGGGCAATGCACGCCGGCATCTTCGCGCCGCTGAGTGAGCGCTTGGCGAAAACATTCCGCGTGCATCTGGTCGACTTGCCCGGTCACGGCTACAGCCGCGACGACGTGGAAAATCTCGATCCCGCGCAATGTGCTGCGATGCTCGCCACGCGCGTGCCACGCGCGCTATGGATTGGCTGGTCGCTTGGCGGTCTGATTGCCCTGCATGCCGCGCTCGACAACGCGGACAACGTGCGGGGACTCGCGATGATCGCCGCATCGCCGTGTTTCGTGGCCGCAGCCGATTGGCCATACGGCGTGAAACGGGAAGTGTTCGAGCAGTTCGACGCCGGCTTGCGCAGCGAGTACCGCGCGACGATCGATCGTTTCCTCGCGCTCGAAGCCCTCGGGTCGCAACACACGCAAGCCTGTCTGCACGAATTGCGTACGCATGTGTTCGGGCGCGGCGAACCGGCACTCGCGGCACTCGAAGCCGGCCTGCGCGCGCTGGAAACGACCGATCTGCGTGCGCGCCTGACGCAGCTGACGGTACCCAGCCTGTGGCTGGCCGGCCGCCGCGACCGCCTGGTCCCGGAGGCTGCGATGCGCTGGAGTGCGCAGCAAAGTCCACAAGGCCACTTTGTGGAATTTGCTTCCGGACACGCACCGTTCATCGGTCACGCCGACGCGGTGGCCGCCGCCATCGTCGCATTCGCGCACGGACTGCCGGCATGACGCCGCCGCTCGATGTGCGCCACATCCGCCGCGCGTTTGGCCGCGCCGCGACCACCTACGCGCAACACGCCGCGTTGCAACGTGAAGTCGAGGGCCGTCTGCTCGAACGGCTCGAGTATTACCGCGGCCAACCCGCACGCGTGCTCGACGTCGGCTGTGGCACCGGACGCGCCAGCGAAGCGCTGCGCAAGCGCTTTGCTCCGGCACAGGTGATCGCGCTCGATCTCGCGCTGCCGATGCTGCGTCGCGTGCGCATCGGCTGGTTTCGACCGCTCATGCGCGTGTGTGCGGACGCGCGCGGGCTGCCGCTGCCGGATGCGAGTGTCGACGTGCTCTACTCGAACCTGTGCGTGCAGTGGATCGACGATTTGCCCGCGCTGTTCGACGAATTCCGCCGCGTGCTCAAGCCCGGCGGCTACCTCGCGCTGTCCACGTTCGGACACGACACGCTGCACGAACTGCGCAGCGCCTGGGCCGCAGCCGACGACGCGCCGCACGTCACCGCTTTCGCACACATCGCGCAGGTCGGCGATGCCCTCATGAGCGCGGGCTTTCGCGATCCGGTGCTCGACGCCGACCATTTCACACTTACCTACGCCAACGCCGCCGATTTGATGCACGAACTCAAAGCGCTCGGCGCCACGAATGCCGATGCGCGGCGCGCGCGCGGCCTGATGGGCAAGAGCCGCTATCGTCATGCGGTCGCGGCTTACGAACGTTTCCGCCACGACGGCTTGCTTCCGGCGACCTATGAGGTGATCAGCGCGCACGCATTCGCGCCCGAGGCCGGCCAACCACGGCGCACGCGCGGCGGCGAGATCGCGAGCTTTTCGGTGGAAAAGTTACGCGGGTCGCGGCGCTAGCAAGACGTACTCGGCTGGCATTAGAAGGCGAGCATGCCGGCTGCCGCGCCAAACATCAGTAAGGTCGTGAGGGCGGCCGCCGCACGCGTGATCGGCCTGCTCGTTTGCCCGCGCATGATTTTCTCATCGCTTGCGAGCAAGTAGATGCATATGAGCAGAAATGGGGCGAGCAGGCCGTTGACGATGGCAGACCAAAGCAATGCCTGGATCGGGTCGATGCCGAGAAAGTCGATCGCGATTCCAACTACGGTTGCGAGGATAAACACGGCGTAGAACGAACTGGCTTGGCGGAACTTGTTGTCAAGGCCATAAGCCCAGTCGAACGTTTCGGCGAACGCATACGCTGCGGACCCCGCGAGCGTGGGTATGGCCAGCAGGCCGGTACCGATGATGCCAACCGTATACAGCCAGTAGGCAAGATCGCCGGCCAGCGGCCGCAATGCCTCGGCGGCATCTTTGGTCGTGGCTATGTTGGTGTGGCCGCTGCGATGCAGAGTCACCGCGCAGGTCAGGATGATGAAGTACATGACGACGTTGGAGAACAGCGTACCGACTCCGACATCGATGCGTCTATCCACGAGTTCGGCTTTTGTTGCTCCTTTGCGCTCGACGAGCAGACGCCGGCCCATCGCTTTCTCTTCCTCGACCTCTTGACCGGCCTGCCAGTAGAAAAGGTACGGGCTGATGGTCGTGCCGAGAATCGCGACGAGTGTCGACCATGCTTCGTGTCCGCTGGGCCAGCTCGGCAACAGGGTCGCGCGAAGCGCCGCGCTCCAGTCCGGCTTCGAGATGAACGCCGTGATCACGTACGCGAACAACGCCAGTGCCAGCCACTTGAGCACGCTGGCAATTTGGTGGTACCTCAAGCGCACCGTGGCGAAGCAAATTCCGAGTCCGAACAGGACCACATAAATCTTCGCCGGGCCGCCGCCGAGCATATGAGCCGCATCGCCCATACCGGCCAGGTCCGAGGCAATGTTGATGGTGTTCGCAATCAGCAAAGCGAGTGAAAACAACGCAACGAGCGCCCGCGGAAATTTTTGTCGCAGCGCCCCGGCCAGCCCCATGCCGGTCACCATGCCAATGCGGGCGCACATCATTTGCACGCAGCCCATCAGTGGCCACGTGAGCAAAGCGGTCCAGAGCAATGACGTGCCGAGCTGGGCGCCGGCGATCGAATAAGTCGTGACGCCGGATGGATCGTCATCCGCGGCGCCGGTTGTCACTCCGGGGCCGAGCGCGCCGAGGACGCGTCGGAACAGGTTGGGTCGAGCGGAGACAGGTTCTTTCATTGCGCCTTTTTTTTCATCTTACGCCGACAAGAAGCCGCCACGGGTTATCGGCAACGGCACGCGCCGATACTGCGCTGCTCTGGCATTAGCCGAATTTTTTGGCGAGTTTCGGAAATCGCTGCGCAAGCTCGTCCTCTTCCCATGGCGTACCTTGCGTGCGCCGTCTTTCGGGGACCACGTGATCCGGAAACTCTTCGCGCGGCCGCCCGGTTTTCGCCGCCCAGACCTCCGCCCCGATGTATTGGTAGCCTTCAACCTGGCAGATGCCGTCGTGGTCTTGAACGACTCTGACCAGCGACTCGGGATCGACGAGCGCTTCTTCGTAAGCCTTTTCGCCACGCGAAATAAGCCACCCGCGGAAATCCATGAAACCGTCGTCGGAGCAGCCCCCTCCAATGAGGAATGCGGCTCCCCAGAGATCCCAGTTGTCGGCGCGGGCGTGGTATTCATCAAGAATGCGATCAAACGCCATGATGTCCTCCACAGAAAGCCCGGTCAGCAGATCCCGCAGGGTCTCCAATTGCTGTTCCGGATTTTCTTCAGCAGCTTTTCGCGAGCGGTCGATGAGTTTCCAGAACTGCGCTTTGTCCATTCGACGCTGCTTGATTGCTCGATCGTGTTTGCCGGGCCTTGGTCTTACGCGTTCCTGGAGCTGCAACATTTCGGATCGAACCCGATCCTTGCCGGCCGCGTCATCGAGCGACCAGTAGCCATGCCAAAGGCCGGCATAGGCCTCCATGGCCGCAGCCATGAATTTGGAGGATTCGCGCATCGCACCGATATGTCCATCGTTGGCCTTCGGCCAGACTCGCCAGAATTGCGCCGTACGGATCGAAATCAGCTTGCTGTAAAGGCGTTCGATCCGCGGAAGATCGCCTTTCTTACGCAGAGCTTCGCTCAGGATCGCGCAATCCCCAAAACCGCCGTCATCGGCATAATACCAGTGGATGTAATGGATGAGTTCGTCGAATCGCTCTGACAAGAGCCATTCCTGAAAAAGCTGCTGGCGAAGAGTTTCTGTCTCATCCAGAGACGGCGGCCTGCCAAGCTCTTTCTTGCGCTTTTCAAAAACATTATCGAGTGCTCTTTCGAACTTTGACATGCTCTAAGGCTCCGCGAGCAGTTGTTCACGAGTGGGTTTGCGCACACCCATTATCAAGAGCCAGAGGCAGATGCCGATTTCTCCAGCACTGGCCGGCGCCATGACAAAGGCTGAAATCGTATAGTTCGGGAAAAGCGTCTCCGCGAAGAAGGTGATCAAGTAACTGAAACACCCCATCATCAGTCATTCGAGCCCATGCTCTCGTGCCCCTGACAGTCATTGAATGCACAGCAAACCCGGCGATCGTACAAAATGCAAACGTCGCATTCCATAGACCAGAAATCGTCCGGAACCTGTGATCACAGATCGTGTCTTTGCCGGCAACGTCGCTGGCATGCCTACGCCCCTGATAGCGTTGCCGCCAGCGAAATTCAAGATGCGTACGGGCAGCCAACGCTGCTGCAAGACCGCTCTGCACTGCCGGTCAGACGTAGCGCCGCTGACACAGCTCGCACCAGAAACTTCTGCGCTGGCGTTCGCCCAGATAGCCACGCTGGTATTTGACGTGGTCGCGCGGGCACACGCCCTTGTTGTGCGCGAGCCAGTGCGCACGAAGCTGGAAGCGCCGCTTCCAATACAGGAAATCGAAACTGTATTGGCGCGCTTCGCGCACCAGCTCGCGCAGCTTCACCGCCGGCAACGCACCGACGCGCGACAACGGGTGCAAGCGGATGCGGAACAGCACCTCGTTCTTGATGATGTTGCCGACGCCGGCGAAGATCGTCTGATCGAGCAACGCGTCGCACACCAGCGTATCGGGCTGCGCGCGCAGACGTTTCAGCGCGAGGCGCGGGTTCCATGCATCGGACAACACGTCGCTGCGCCAGTCGTAGAGCTCGTCCAGCGGTTGTTCCAAGTAGCGCACAGAGCACGCGTAAAAGCTGAGCTCGCCGCGCGCGAACGTCAACAGCAGGCGAGGCGGCTTGTCGGCACGTTCGTTGATCCGGTAGCTTCCGAACATCAACAAGTGGATGCGAACGGTGAGTTCAGGCGTTTCGATCAGAAACTGTTTGCCGAAGCTGCGCAGCGAGATAATGCGGCTGCCCGGCAGGCGCCCCAGATCGAGCTTGGCGTTGCCGCTCGCCGTACGGATGAAGCGGCCGGTGAACGGGCCGGCTTGCTCCTTCAACAGGACGATCGAGGGGCCTTCGGGCATGACGATCCTTGTCGCAAGCGTACATGGCTGCTGAGTTGCGCGTCGGCGTGGCGGGGTGGTCGTTGCCACGCGCGGTGCTGGACGAGTTCCCGCGCGAGGGCAGTCATTTGGAACGCTACGCCGCGCGCTTGAATTGCGCCGAAATTAACTCCTCGTTCTACCGGCCGCACCAGCCGGCAACCTATGCACGCTGGGCTGCGAGCGTGCCGGCGGATTTCCGCTTCGCCGTGAAACTGCCGCGCGCAATCACGCACGAAGCGCGCCTGCGCGGTGTGGCCAAAGACCTCGACCGTTTTCTCGCGCAAGCGCGTGGTCTCGGCGACAAGCGCGGATGCCTGCTGATCCAGCTGCCGCCGAGCTTCGCCTTCGACGCTGGCGTGGTGGCGCGCTTCGGTGCGACGCTGCGACGTCGCTACGCGGGCGCAGCGGTGATCGAGCCGCGGCATGTCACGTGGTTCGCGTCCGAGGTGGATGCGCTGCTCGCGCGCCACGCGCTCGGGCGCGTCGCGGCCGATCCTGCGCTGGCGCCAGCCGCGGCCCAACCGGGCGGCGACACGCGCGCTTGCGTCTATTTTCGGTTGCATGGCTCGCCGCGCATGTACTTTTCGGTGTACTCCGATGCGTTCCTGCGTGTGCTCGCGCGGCAAATACGTATCACACGCACCGCGGCCGTGCAGTGCTGGTGCGTGTTCGACAACACCGCACAGGGCGGCGCGATCCCAAACGCGCTGCATCTGCACAGCCTGCTGCGCCGGCGTTGAATTCGGACTGAATTCGCGAGGAATCAATGGCTGCGCGACTGACTCGAAATGGCCAACAGCCGCCGCTCAGACCTGCTTGTGCCGGAAACACCCCACGAAATGATCATTGACCATCCCGGTCGCCTGCATGTGTGCGTAGATGATCGTGGAACCGACGAAGTTGAAGCCGCGCTTCTGCAGGTCCTTGCTCAAACGATCCGATAACTGCGTGCGCGCCGGCACATCGCCGCGGCCTAACCAGCGGTTGCGCAGCGGCTTGCCGTCGACGAACGACCAGAAGTAGCTGTCGAGACTGCCGAACTCGTCGATGACTTTCCGCGCCGCGCGCGCGTTGTTGCGCGCGGACCAGACTTTCATGCGATTGCGGATTATCCCCGGATCGAGCAGGAGTTTTTCGAGTGCGGCATCGGTCATCCGCGCGACGCGCGCGATGTCGAAGCCGTGGAATGCCCGGCGATACGCGTCCCGCTTGTTCAGTACGGTACTCCAGCTCAATCCCGCCTGTGCCCCTTCGAGAACGAGGAATTCGAACAAGCGCGTGTCATCGTGCAGCGGCACGCCCCATTCGCGATCGTGGTAGTCGCGCATCGCGGCATCATCGCCGTTGGCCCAGGAGCAGCGTGTCAACGTTTTTGGCATATCGGCGCGGACGAGGAGAGGAGCGCGTATGATACGCAACCCTTTAGCCGCGTCGAATGCATGAAGTCACTCGCCGCTCAGCGCAGCGCGCTCGTAGCGCTTGCCATCTTGAGCCTGATCTGGGGCTTCAACTGGATCGTCATGAAATCCGTGCTTGCCTTCGTCGGGCCGCTCACGTTTTCGGCGATGCGCTATGTGTTCGGCACGGCGGTGTTGTTTGGCGTGCTCGCATTGCGCGGCGAAACCCTGCAGCCGACGCCGTGGCGCGACACGCTGTTGATCGGCTTGGCGCAGACCACCGGCTTCCAGATTCTCGTGCAGTTCGCGTTGATTTCCGGCGGCGCCGGCAAGACCGCGCTGCTCGCCTACACGATGCCATTCTGGGTGATTCCGCTGGCGTGGGCACTGCTTGGCGACCGGCCCGGCGCGCGCCAGTGGTTGTGGATCGCGCTTGCCGCCGCCGGCTTGTTCCTCGTGCTCGAACCGTGGCGCACGCAGGTCAGTTTCCTGAGCGCCGTGCTCGCACTCGGTGGCGGCGTGTGCTGGGCGATCGGCACCGTGCTATCGAAGCGCCTGTTCCAGCGTGCGGCGATTTCGCCGCTGCGGCTGACGGCATGGCAGATGTTGTACGGCACCGTCTTCATCGTCGCGCTTGCGCTGTGCCTGCACGAGCGAGCGACGCAATGGTCGCCGCTGCTGATCGGCGCACTCGTGTACAACGGCGTGCTGTCATCGGGTCTGGCATGGGCGCTGTGGTTGTTCATCGTGCAGCGGCTGCCGGCGAACGTCGCCGGACTGGCCAGCCTGATCACGCCATTGGTCGGCGTGCTATGCGCCTGGGTGTTGCTGAACGAGCGGCCCGACGCCGCGGAAGCGGCCGGTATTGTCGTGATCGGGGTAGCGTTGTTTGGCGTTCTTCGACCGCAGAACCGTCAGGCCCCGCGCTCGAACTGACTGGCGCGCTCCTGCCGGTCGTAGTGATGGGCGACACGCGCGATCTTGCCCATGTGCACGGTAAAGAACCCGCCACCCGGCAGCACGTATTGTTGCCCACGCGCGCGCGGCAGACCCGGTTCGGTTTCCTGATAGACGCCGTGCTGCACGAATTCAGCAGCCGCGCGCGTGCCATCGTCGATGCTGAGCACGACGATATCGCGCACTTCTTCGCTGTAGCAGCGCAGGATGCGCTGCAGATATGCGCGCAACGCGGCCTTGCCGACTTCACGCTGACCCTGGTTGAGGTCGTGCACGACGTCGTCGCTCACGCAGTCGAGCATGCCGTCGATGTCGCGACGGTTGTACGCCGAGTAGAAGCGCAGGATCAGCGCACTCGTGCGATCCGCCGCGCGTGAGCCGTCGATGATCATGAGCCCTCCTGCAGCGATCTTACTCCGCCCGCGGGGTTTGCCAAGGCAATTGATCAAGATCGACATTGCCGCCGCTCAGGATCAATCCCACGCGTTGGCCGGCGAAATGTTCGCGATGACGCAACACGGCCGCCAGCACGGTAGCCGACGACGGTTCGACGACGAGTTTGACTCGCTCGAAAATCAGGCGCATCGCTGCGATCGCCTGCGCGTCGCTGACCGGCAACACGGTGACCGCGAACCGCTGCAGCAAGCCGAAGTTGACCGCGCCGATGCTGGCGCGCAGCCCGTCGCAAATCGTGTTCGGCACGACATCGGTGACACGTTCGCCGCGACGCAGTGATTCGAACGCGTCCGCGGCGCCTTCCGGCTCGGCAGCGAAAACCTTGATCTGCGGCAGTAGCTCACGCGCGGCGATCGCGGTACCGCCGATCAGGCCGCCACCGCTGATCGGGGTCATGATGATGTCGAGTTCGCCGGCGTCGCGGATCAGTTCCAGTGCTGCCGTGCCTTGGCCGGCGATCACGTGCGGAGCTTCGAACGGATGCACGAGCGTGGCGCCGGTCTCCTGACGCAGGCGCTCGCACTCGGCTTCGCGCGCGGCCAGCGTCGGTGCGCAAAAGTGCAGGCTCGCGCCGTACTCCCGAATCGCCTCGACCTTGGATTTCACGGTGCCTTCGGGCACAACGACGTAGGCCGGAATTCCGCGCAGGCGCGCGGCGAGTGCGAGCGCAGCGCCGTGATTTCCGGCCGAATGCGTGACCACGCCGGGTGCGGCGACATCATCGGCCAGCGCCATCACGGCGTTGCAGGCGCCACGGAATTTGAACGCACCGGCGCGCTGCAGGTTCTCGCATTTGAACAGCAACGTCGCGCCGGTCAGCTCGTCCAGATGCGGCGAGCGCAGTGCCGGCGTGCGCACGGCGTAGGCTGCGATGCGCTCGGCAGCGCGCTCGATATCGGCAAAGTTGATAATCATGGTGGGCGATTGTAACGTTTCGTCGCGCACGGACGGCGCCTGGTCGCGTGCGTGAAATTTATTCCTTCCACTGGCGGTCAAACCCGGCATGCGTTCAGTTCTCGTTCTGCTGCTCTCGATCACACCGCTGCTGGCCGCAGCCGACGACGAGCACGTCATGGTGTCGCTGCTCAGCGAGCACAGCGCGCTCGTTCCGGGCAAAACGGCGTGGCTTGCGCTGCGTCTGCAGCATGAGCCGCACTGGCACACGTACTGGATCAATCCAGGCGATTCGGGGCTGCCGACGAAACTCGCCTGGCAGCTGCCGCCCGGCTACAGCGCCGGCGATGTCGCGTGGCCGGCGCCGCAGCGCATCGATGTCGGCGAGCTGCAGAATTTCGGCTATGAAGGCGACGTGCTGTTGCCGGTTCCGCTCGAGGTTCCCGGCGAGGCCAAGCCCGACACGACCGCCCACATCGTCGCGCAGGTGAAATATCTGGTCTGTCGCGAAGAGTGCATTCCAGGCAAGGCGGATCTGGCGATCGACCTGCCCGTGTCCAGCGCGGCAGGCGCAGCGGCGAAATGGTTCGAAGCGGCGCGCGCGGAGTTGCCGCAAGCGGCGAAATGGCAAGGCGACGCATCACTGCGCGGCGACAAGATCGAGGTCGCGCTGCACGGCGCCGATCTGCCGCCGATTTCGGATGCGTACGTCATGGACCGCAAGATCGTCAACTACGCGCGGCCGCAGATTTCGCGCGCCGCCGATGCCGTGATTTTGAGCTTTGCCAAGAGCGACTATTTCACTGTCGCGCCACCGCAGATCGATCTGCTCGTCCGCGCGGGTGCGCACGCATGGAACGTGCGCGTGCCATTTTCTTCGTCACCGTAACGAGGTTTGCCATGAAACGTGTTTTGTTTGCATTGTTGCTCACGCTTGTTCTTGCCGCACCGGCGCTGGCGAAAGTCGCGGTCGGCCAACCGGCCCCGGATTTCACTCTGACCGACAGCAATGGCAAATCGCGTTCGTTGTCGGAGTTCAAGGGCAAGATCGTCGTGCTCGAGTGGAACAATCCGGAATGCCCGTTCGTCGGCAAGCATTACGGCAGCGGCAACATGCAGAAGCAGCAGGGCGACGCGACCGCCGCCGGCGTGATCTGGCTTACGATCAACTCGAGTGCGACCGGCAAGCAGGGCGATATCGACGGCGCTGCCGCGAACGCATACATCGCAAAGGTCGGGGCCAGACAGACCGCCTACCTGCTCGATCCGACCGGTCAGGTCGGGCATCTGTACGGCGCGCGCACCACGCCGCACATGTTCGTGATCGACAAGGCCGGCGTGCTGCGCTACATGGGCGGCATCGATTCGATCAAGAGCACCGACAAGGACGACATCGCCAAAGCGACGCAATACATTCCGCAGGTGCTGGCCGAACTCGGCGCGGGCAAGCCGGTCAGCGTAGCGACCGCCGAACCGTACGGCTGCGGCGTGAAGTACGGCTCGTAACCGGCACGGATGCGCAGCAGGCCTACGCGACGTTTCCGCGCGGGATCGCGCAGGAGGCGAGCTAACTCGCGCTAAGATTGGCGGCGATGGCTGCGCAATCCATTGCCGAAATCCATGACATCACCCGCAAACGCTTCGAAAGCGAAGTCGTTGCGCGCGGCACGCCCGTGGTATTGCGCGGGCTCGTCGCCGATTGGCCGCTCACCCGGGAAGGACGCAAATCGCCCGAAGCAATTTGTCGATACCTGACCGAGCGCGACAACGGTGCCGTGGTGGATGCGGTTCTGCTGGCGCCGGCCGAACGCGGTCGCATTTTCTACAACGCCGCGATGGATGGCTTCAATTTCGTGCGCAATCGGCTGCCGGTCTCGCACGTGGTCGAACAGATTGCGCGCTATTCGCATTTCGCTGTGCCGCCGTCCGTGGCGGTGCAGAGTGCGCTGATCCGCGACTGCCTGCCGCGTTTGCTTGACGAGAACCCGATGCCGATGCTCGAGACGCAACCGCGCATCTGGATCGGCAACGCGATCGTCACGCCGGCGCATTACGACAATTCGGAGAATGTCGCCTGCGTCGTCGCCGGACGCCGCCGCTTCACGCTATTCCCGCCCGAGCAGATCGGGAATCTGCACATTGGCCCGATCGATTTCGCGCCAGCCGGCCCATGCATCAGTCTCGTCGACTTCGCCAATCCGGATCACGCGCGCTTTCCACGCTTCCGCAGCGCGCTTGAACATGCGCGCGTGGCCGAACTCGGGGCCGGCGATGCCATTTACATACCCTTGCACTGGTGGCACCACGTCGTTTCGCTCGACGTGTGCAACGTGCTGGTCAATTATTGGTGGCCGGCGGACTCAGCTCGCCAGCGCCGGCAATGACTTCGGAGGTCACGGTCGATTCCGGCGGCGGCGCCGCCGGCACCGCATCGACCGCCTTCGGCAGATGCGCCACGCTGTACCAGGCCAGCAGCCAAGCCGCTCCGACCATCGCCGACGCCAGCCAGAACGTCGCCCCGGCGCGCGCATCGCCGTAATTGGAATGCGTGACGACAGCGAACAAGCGCGTGAACAATGTCGGCGCGAGGATGCCGGCGATGCTCGAAAGGCTGGCCACGGCGCCTTGCAGGCGACCCTGTTCGCGTGGATCGACATGATGGGTCATGATCGCCTGCGCTGCCGGCTGAGCGACGCCCCACAGCGCCGCGACCGGCATCGCTGCCCAGAACCAGTAGCCGCTCGGCGCCAGCGCATACAGTGCGAAGCCGACCGTGCCGCAGCCGAGACCGAACAACAGCGCGTAACGCTCGCCGAGCGCGCCGACGATTTTCTTGATCAGCCCGCCTTGCACGATCGCCGCGAGGACGCCGACGAGCGCGAGCGTGTAGCCGACCATCTGCGGGCCCCAGCCGAAGCGATAGTCGGCATACAAGACGAAGGTGGTCGGATAGACCATGTGCGCGAGCGCCATCAGGAACAGCACGCCGACGAGGCCGAGCACCTGCGGATAACGGCGCAGCAATTTCAATGCCCCGAACGGATTCGCGTGCGCCCAGTCGAAATGCGCCGTGCGTTTTTCCTTCGGCAGCGATTCCGGCAACACGAAGAAACCGTAGGTGAAATTCGCCAGGCACATCACGACGGCGACATAGAACGGCAGGCGCAGATTGATCTCGCCGAGAAACCCGCCGATCGCCGGCGCGACGACGAAGCCGATGCCGAACGCCATGCCCATCATGCCGAAGGCCTGTGCGCGTTTTTGCGGCGGTGTGACATCGGCGACGTACGCGTTGGCCGTGGAAAAGCTCGCCGCGGTGATGCCGGAGATCATGCGGCCGATGAACAACAGCGGCAGCGTGTTGGCCAGCGACATCATGAGGAAATCCAGCCCGAGACCCAGGTTCGAGAGAAGGATCACCGGACGCCGGCCGAGCCAGTCCGACAGCGCACCCTGCACCGGCGTGAAGAAGAACTGCATCGTGAAGAACGCGGTGGAGAAATAGCCGTACCAGATCGCGGCGCGCGAGACGTCGCCGTCGAGGAAATGCTGGATCAGGTGCGGCAGCACCGGAATGATCAGGCCGAACGCGAGGATATCGATCAGTACGGTAATGAAAATGAACACGAGCGCAGCTTTACGCCCCGGCGCGACGGCATTGTCAGCGTTTTCCACAAAGATTCCTTTTCTGCTATTTGCCGTTGCCGTGAATGTCCACGAAGCGCAGGAACTCCGCACGCGTGCGCGCGTCCTCGCGAAACGTGCCGAGCATCTGGCTCGTGATCATCGACACGCCGCGCTTGTGCACGCCGCGCGTCGTCATGCACTGGTGCGTGGCATCGATGACGACACCGACTCCGCGCGGCTTGAGCACATCGTCGATGCAGTGCGCTACTTGCGCCGTGAGCTTTTCCTGGACCTGAAATCGACGCGCGTAGGCGTCGACCACGCGCGCGAGCTTGGAGATGCCGACGACCTTGTTGGTCGGCAAATAGCCGACGTGCGCGCGGCCGATGATCGGCGCCATATGATGTTCGCAGAACGATTCGAATTCGATGTCGCGCAGCACGATCAGTTCATCGTAGCCGGCAACCTCCTCGAACGTGCGGCGCAGATACGCTGCCGGATCGATTGCATAGCCGGAAAACCAGTCGCGATACGCATCGACCACGCGCTTGGGCGTGTCGCGCAGGCCTTCGCGCGCAGGATCCTCGCCGGCCCAGCCGAGCAGCGTACGCACGGCTTCTTCAGCCTGGGTGCGGGACACGCGCAGAGTCTTGGATTTCTTCATGGGCGGCTCGCCGTGAACGAGAGCGCCAAGTCTAGCGTGATCGGCCGACTCGCGCGCGCTACGGATCGAAGTTGTCGCTGAAGATCGGGTCAGTCACGACGTCGTGAACATTGCGCCACAGATCGTGCAGATCGCTGGCGAGCGTCGCATAGTTGCTATAGACGAGAAAGACGGCGGCCACGCCGGTCTGATTGTCTATCCAGGGCGATGTGGCGAACTTGCCCGTGCTCGACACCTGTACGGCGGTGCCCTGCGCATCGACGGCGTCGCGCCACTCGCCGTAACCGTAGCCGTAATAGACGAACGGATCCGGGGTATAGATGACCGGGGCGCCATGCGTCTGGTCCTTCTGCATGTCGGCGATGTCGGCCTCGGACAGATAGTGCGCGCCGTTCCACTGGCCGCGCTGCACCACCATTTGCACGACGCGCGCATAGTCGAGCAGAGTCGAACGCGCGCCGCCGGCGATTTCCGGATTCGGCTCGGTCACATACGGCGCCTTGAGCGAGATCGTCGCGAAATCGGTGTTCGTCATGTCGAGCGGCGTGGTCACTTCATCCTGGAAAACCTGGTCCCATGCCTTGCCCGTGGCGATCGTGGCCATGTAGCCGCCGACCTGCATGCCATTGCCCGTGTAGGCGAAGTTCGTGCCCGGCGCGTATTGCAGCGGCGTCGCGAGGATTTCCTGCGCGCACGTGGCCAGCGTGTAAGTCGACTGATTGCCGAGACAGTTGTCGTCGTTCTGAGAGAGTCCCGAGGTATGGCTGAACAACTGACCGAGCGTGATCGCCTGCTTGTCCGCAGGCGCACCGGCAATGTACTGCCCGACCGTGTCGCCCCAGCTCATCTGCTGTTTTTCGACGAGCCGTTCAATGGCCAGCGCCGACAGCCATTTGCTCGCCGAGGCGATCGGAATGCGCGTGCTCGCGGTGTACGTGCCGAAGAATTCCTCGTCGATGACCGCGCCGTTGCGGATCACGATCAGCGAAGCGCCGTTGATCGACGGATTCGCCTGCATTATCGCGTCGATCTGCTGGGTGACCGGAGTGAAGTCGTAGGCCAGCGCAGCCTGCAGGTCGCCTGCGGCGAGAAATGCGCACAGCAACGCTAATGAACGCACGAGACTATCCGGTCGACAACGATCATCGCCGGAACGCGCGCGACCGCAAACGGTTGACGTCATTCCACCCGGCAGAACGCCGCCTTGAGATAACGCGACTCCTGCACATGCGCCTGCCACGGGTGATCGGGGCCCGCGCCCGACACCTTGAGCACCTGCAGCGTGCGGTTGGCGTAGAACGCCGCGCGCCGCAGCATGTCGAGAAACTGTTCTTCGCTGACCAGGCCTGTGCACGAGCAGCTCAGGAACACGCCGCCCGGCTTGACGGCGCCGAGCGCGAGTTTGTTCATGTCGAGGTATTTCTTCAGCGCCGGAATCACCTGCTCGCGGTCGCGCGTCATCTTCGCCGGATCGAGCACGACGACGTCGTAGCGTTTGTCCGGATTGGAAGCGGTATCGCGCAACCAGTGGAAAATGTCGGCCTGGATGAACTTGACCTTGGCCTTATTCAGGCGCGCGTTCTGTTCGGCGATGCCGAGGATTTCTTCGTCGAGATCAACGCCCGTGACCTCGCGGGCGGCGCCGATCGTCTTGGCGTAAATGCCGAAACCGCCGGAGTTGCAGCACAGGTCGAGCACGCGTGCGCCGGCGCAGAACTCGGTCAGGTATTTGCGGTTGTCGCGCTGATCGGCAAAGAAGCCGGTCTTGTGCTTGCTGCCCGGCGCGGCCTGAAATTTCACGCCGTGTTCGTGAATCACGGTCGGCGGCGGTGCCGGCGGATGCGCAAGATCAAAGCTTTCCTGCTTCTGCACGTGATCCTCGGCGAACGCATAGATCTGCGCTTCGGGAAAATGCTCGAGCAAACAGCGCTTGATCAGGTCGCGCTGCTTGAACATGCCCGCGGAAAAGTATTCGATCACGAGCGTATCGGCGAAGCGGTCGAGAACGAGACCAGACAGGCCGTCGCCTTCCGAATGAATCACGCGATAGGCATCGGTGACCGCATCGAGTTTGAGCAGATCGCGGCGCAGGCGCACCGCGTCGGCGATCCTGCGCGCGAAGAACGCCTCATCGACGGCTTCGCTCGCATTGGCCGTGAGCACGCGCAGTGCGATGCGCGAATGGCCATTGTAGAAACCGCGCCCGGCAAACGTGCCTTCGCGGTCGATGATGTCGACGATGCTGCCGGGCTTGGGTCGGGGGTCCGGCTTCTCGACCATCTTCTGGAAAATCCAGGGATGATTCGAGCGCCGTTCGATCTTCAGATGGACAATGGGATTGGACATGGCGACATGATAAGGCACTTGCAGCGCCGCTCCACGGCCCCATGATCAACGCATGGACATCGCCCCGCGCCCCCCGGAACTCACCGCCACCGCCGTCGCTCGCGACCGCACGCGCGTGCGCTACGCGCTGCTCGGCGCGGCCGGGCTCGTGATCGGCATCTGGCTGGCGTGGCTCGGCGCCTGGCTGCTCGGTTGGGACATGCACGACCTCGGCATCCGCCCGCGCGATGTGCACGGGCTCGTCGGTATACTCGCCGCTCCATTCGTGCACGCGTCGTTCGAACATCTCATGTCGAACACGTTGCCGCTCGGCCTGCTCGCAGCATTGACTCTTTACGCGTATCCGCGCGCGACGCGCTGGGCGTTGCCGATCATCTGGATCGCCTCCGGCGCGAGTGTGTGGCTATGGGGGCGCGCGTCGGTGCACGTCGGCATCAGCGGCATCAGCTACGGGTTGTTCGCGTTCCTGTTCCTGATCGGGCTCTTGCGTCGCGATCGCCTCGGTGTCGCCATCGCGTTGCTCGTGTTCTTTCTTTACGGCGGCATGGTCATGACCGTACTGCCGCGCGAACCGGATATTTCCTTCGAGTACCACTTGTTCGGCTTGCTCGCCGGACTGGTCTCGGCGATCGCGCTGTACAGACTCGATCCGCAACCCCCGCGCAAGCGTTACAGCTGGGAAGACGAGGACGACGCGGAATTCGCGGCGCAGGACGAGCTGGAACCGGCGCGCCCGCACGATGTTCCGGCCTTGTGGGACGGCCCGCGCCGTCAACTCGGCGGAGACAATGTCGTCGCGTTTCCGGCGCGTCGCGAGGATGGCCAGACCTTGCATTGACGTGCTCGTTTTGACCTTAATCAGGAGCGCACTGCCCGCCGGTGTTAACATGCCGCCATGAACGCCCAACCTCGCCGCGTCGAACACCTGCAAACCGACAAGGGCAGCGTGCCGGTGTACACCACTGCCGTGGTCGAGCAGCCGTGGAACACCTACACGAGCGAGGATCACGCGACCTGGGCAACGCTGTTCAGGAGACAACGCGAGATTCTCGTCGATCGTGCCGCGCGCGAGTTTCTCGAGAACCAGCAGAAATTCGGCATGACGCCGGACACGATTCCGAAATTCGATGATCTGAATCGCGTGCTGAAGAAAGCCACCGGCTGGGAATTGATCGGTGTCGAAGGCCTGCTGCCGGAGCTGACGTTTTTCGATCACCTGGCGAACCGCCGCTTCCCCGTGACCTGGTGGATACGCAAACCTGAGCAGATCGACTACATCAGCGAACCGGATCTGTTCCACGACCTGTTTGGCCACGTGCCGCTGCTGCTCAATCCGGTGTTCGCCGACTACATGCACGCATACGGTTGCGGCGGCGTGAAAGCGCATGGCATCGGTCCCGAGGCGCTGGTGAATCTCACGCGTCTGTACTGGTACACGGTCGAATTCGGGCTGATCAAGCAAGACGATGGCCTGCGCATCTACGGCTCCGGCATCGTTTCGTCGAAAGGCGAATCGATCCATTGTCTGGAATCGCCCAGCCCGAATCGCCTTGGTTTTGATCTCAAGCGCATCATGCGTACGCGCTATCGCATCGACACCTACCAGAAGACCTATTTCGTCATCGACAGCTACGAGCAGTTGATGCGCGCGACGGAACCGGATTTCACGCCGATCTATGCCGAACTGGCCGCGCAGGACTCGATTCCGGCCGGCAACGTGCTGCCCGGCGATCACACCTATCACCGCGGGACTGGAGACGGCTGGGCAAACGACGGCGATGTCTAGCCGCAACAGTAATTCTGCATTTTGATATCCTGAGCGCCGCTCGCAGCGGAGAGTTCGCATGATCGCTCGCATCTGGCGCGGGATCACGCTCAAGGAAAAGGCCGACGATTACCTGGCCTACCTGCATGAGACCGGCCTGAAGGACTACGCGAAGACGCCTGGCAATCGCGGCGTCAACGTGCTGCGCCGCGATCAGGGCGAGCACTGCGAAATCATGCTGGTATCGCTCTGGGAGTCCATGGACGCCGTGCGCGCGTTCGCCGGCGAGAACCCCGAGCGCTCGGTCTACTATCCCGAAGACGATCAATACCTGCTGCAGATGGAGCCGCTCGTGCGGCACTATGAGGTGTCGGAGCAGATTGCCGCGAGTGACATGGCGCCGGCCGAAGCCGGAGCGAAGCCGGCGCCGAAGAAGCGCAAGTAGTTATTTTCTTTTCGGGATATACAAGTCGGTAATCGTGCCCTCGTAGACCTCCGCGGCCATGCCGACGGATTCCGATAGTGTCGGGTGCGGGTGTACGGTCAGACCGATGTCGGCGGCTTCGCAGCCCATCTCGATCGCGAGCGCGAGCTCGGATATGAGTTCGCCGGCGTTCGGGCAGGTCACGCCGGCGCCGATGATGCGGTGCGTGGCTTCGTCGAAAATCAGCTTGGTGAAGCCTTCGGTGCGCGCGATGCCGATCGCGCGGCCCGACGCGGCGTGCGGGAATTTGCCAACGCCGTACTGAATGCCTTGTGCCTTGCATTCGCCTTCGGTGAGGCCGACCCAGGCGACTTCCGGATCGGTGTAGGCCACGCTCGGGATCACGCGTGCGACGAATTCACTTTTCTGTCCGGCGCAGACTTCGGCGGCTACCTTGCCTTCGTGCGTGGCCTTGTGCGCGAGCATCGGATTGCCGACGACGTCGCCGATTGCGAAGATGTGCGGCACGTTCGTTCGCATCTGCTTGTCGACCGGGATGAAGCCACGCTCCGTGACGCTGACGCCGGCCTTGTCGGCATCGATCTTCCTGCCGTTCGGCGCGCGGCCGACTGCGACGAGCACGCGATCGTACATCTGCGGTTGCGGTGCCTTCTCGCCTTCGAACGTGGCGCGCAATCCTTCCTCGGTCGCCTCGATTTTTGTGACTTTCACTTTCAGATGAATGCCGGCGTAGCGCTTGGATAGCCGCGTCGCCAGCGGCTTGACCAGGTCCGCATCGGCACCGGGCATCAGCTGATCGAGCAGTTCGACGACGGTGACCGCACTGCCGAGTGCTTCGTAGACACAGGCCATTTCCAGACCGATGATGCCGCCGCCGACGACCAGCAGTTTTTTTGGCACGTCCTCGAGCACGAGCGCATCGGTCGAATCCATCATGCGCGGATCGTCCCATGGGAAACCGGGCAGCTTCACCGCTTGCGAGCCGGCGGCGATGATGCATTGGTCGAAACGCACGAGTTTCTTGCCGTCCTTGCCGTCGACTTCGATCTCGTTCGGCGAAATGAACTTGCCGACACCTTGTACGATCGTCACTTTGCGCTGCTTGCTCATGCCGGCAAGGCCACCGGTGAGTTGCGCGACGACTTTGTCCTTGAAACCGGCGAGTTTGCCGAGGTCGATTTTCGGCGCGCCGAATTCGATGCCGATGTCTTTCGCGTGCGCGGCTTCGTCGATCACTTTCGCCGCGTGCAGCAGCGCCTTCGACGGTATGCAACCGACGTTGAGGCACACGCCGCCGAGCGTGGCATAGCGCTCGATCAGTACCGTGGTCTGGCCCAGATCGGCCGCACGGAAAGCCGCCGTGTAGCCACCGGGACCGGAGCCGAGCACGCAGATCTGACATTCGATATCCGGCTTGCGGCCGGAACTATTCGAGGCTTTAGGCGCTGGCGTTGCGGCCGGCGCGGGTGCCGCAGGTTTTGCCGGCTCAGCTTTCGGCGCCGCTGCCGCACCTGCGCCGGCCGTTTCAATCACCGCGACGACCGTTCCTTCGGAAATTTCGTCGCCCACGTTGACCTTCACTTCCTTGACCGTGCCGGCAACGCTCGATGGCACTTCCATCGTCGCCTTGTCCGATTCCAGCGTGACCAGGCCTTGATCCTTGGTCACCACGTCGCCGGGTTTGACCAGCACTTCGATGACCGGCACATTCGTGTAGTTGCCGATATCGGGAACCTTGACTTCCGTCGCCACGATGAACTCCTGATTACTTGTTGCGCTCGAGCGCCGCGCGGAAACGCGCCCGCCAGTCGTTGCGCTTGGATTCCAGATCCAGCTCCGACGCTTCCGGCGGCGCAGGCTCGTCCGGCTCGGGCGCACGTTCGGCCGCGGCTGTCGTCCCGGCTATCTGCGATGCCGCAGGGCCTGGGTGCTCAGCCTCGTGTGTCGGCGGCGCACTATCCGCCAACTGCTGCGTCGCCGGCGATTCGGATTCGGTGGGCGGCTCCGGCGCCGCGACTGCCTTGGCGCCGAACGCTTCATAAAACTCCTGCAAGCGCCGCTCGTGTTCCGATATCGCGGTTTTGGCGGGCTTGGGTTCCGGCTCGGCGGGCGCCGGTTCCGGCTCCGCAGCCGCAAGCTGCGCGTCGGCCGCCTCTTCGAGCGACTGTGCGGTATCAGGTTCCGGTGCGCTTTCCGTTTCGAACAGCGCCTGCGCGCCTGTGTCCGACTCCGGCCGCTCCTCGCGGATGTTGGCGCGCAAGGCCTTGAGCATTTCGGCTTCGTCGCGCGCCTTGGCCTTGAGTTGTTCGCGCTCGTTCAGTTGCGCCTGCCGCAGTTCGCGCGAGCGCTCGTTTGCGTACGCGATCGAACGGCGAATGTCGGGCAGATGATAATTGTCGACATCGATCAGCAGGCAATCGAAGACGATGTAGCCGTCTTCGATCCACAAGCCGTGACGTTTGACCTCGACGCGCGCATTGCGCTCTTCGAAGAAGAATTTGTTCCAGGCCAGATCCGGGTCGCGACTCAGACGCAGGTACAGCGTACGCATCGCCGAGTGCACGCGCGACCACGTGGTCTTCTGCACGTCCAGATCGACGATGACGATGTCCTCGAACGCCGGTGCCATGCGACTGTCTCCGGGGCGTGCCGTCATGATCGGTTCATAACAGGCTGCGCCGCATGTCGGCCAGCAGTTGCGCCAGGTACGCGGTGAAGCGCGCGGCGGCCGCGCCGTCGATCACGCGGTGGTCGTACGACAGCGACAGCGGCAGCAGCAGGCGCGGCGCGAACGCCTTGCCGTCCCACACCGGCTTGATCGCCGACTTGGATACGCCGAGGATCGCCACTTCCGGTGCGTTGACGATCGGCGTGAACGCCGTGCCACCGATGCCGCCGAGCGAGGAGATCGAGAAGCAGCCACCGGACATCTCGGCCGGACCGAGCTTGCCTTCGCGCGCCTTGGCGGCGAGTGCACCGCTTTCCTGCGTGATCGCGACGATGCCTTTCTTGTCGGCGTCGCGCAGCACCGGTACGACCAGGCCGTTCGGCGTGTCAGCGGCAAAGCCGATATGGAAATATTTCTTGAGCACCAGGTTTTCGCCGCTGGCATCGAGCGACGCGTTGAAATCCGGATATTTCTTCAACGCCGCGACCACGGCCTTGATGATGAATCCGAGCATCGTGAACTTGATGCCGGCCTTTTCATTTTCCTTGTTGAGCTGAACGCGCAGCGCTTCGAGTTCGGTGACGTCGGCGTCATCATGCTGAGTGACGTGCGGGATCATCGCCCAGTTGCGCGCGAGGTTCGCGCCGGAGATCTTCTTGATCTTCGACAGCGCCCGCGTCTCCACTTCTCCAAATTTGGAAAAGTCCACTTGCGGCCACGGCAACAGGTTCAGGCCGGAGCCGCCGCCGGCCGCGCCACGCGGCGCTGCGAGCGCGCGCTTGATGAAGCCTTGCACGTCTTCGCGGGTGATACGCCCGTTGCGGCCGCTGCCGCCGACCTGGGACAGATCCACGCCGAGCTCGCGCGCGAACAAGCGGATCGCCGGACTCGCGTACGCCACCTTGCCGGGCATGACCGTGTCGGCGCCGAATGCGACCGGCGGTCGAGCCGGCTGCGCTTGCGCGATGCCTTGAATGGCATCGCGCGCAGCCGGCGAGGGTGAGGCAGGATGCCGATCGGAGGAAGCGCCAGGGACGGCAGCCGTTGAAGACTGCTTTTGGTCCTGAACAGCCGGTGCGCTGGCCGGTGTTGCTTTCGGGCCTTCCGCCTTGACCGCGGCCGCTTCGCCGGCTTCGATCAACGCCACGACGTGTCCTTCCGAAACCTCGTCGCCAACCTTGACCTTGACGTCCTTGACGGTACCGGCGAACGGTGCCGGCACTTCCATCGTCGCCTTGTCGGACTCGAGCGTGACCAGACCCTGATCCTTGGCCACGGTGTCGCCGGCCTTGACCAGCACCTCGATCACCGGCACGTTCGTGTAGTTGCCGATGTCCGGCACCTTGGCTTCATTGACCTGCGCCATCGATCCTCCGCTCGCGTTCCCGTGCGCCGCATCCGTTGTTTGAGCCGGAGCTGCTTGGGCGGACGCCAATGATAATCCGAAGTGCCGGTGCGGCGTCAGAGCGATGGCAGACACGCCGGCAGAACGGCCATATCGGAAAAACGGCCGCTTTCATCGGCTCGGCGCCGGGTTTTCCGGCGACTTGTGACGGTTTGCGCGTAACCCGGACCCCAAGTCCGCTACGATGCAATCGCGCGAACCGGGGTATTTACTTGTATTTGGATAACATTTGTCTGTTTATACTCGACACCTTGGGTAGAGGTGGGACTGCATGCTCAGCGTGATCGTGATTCTGCTGCTCGGCGGCTGCATCTGGCTCGGCTATGAGGTGCATCGCTTGCAGCGCGAAAATCTGGTGCTGCGCGCCGGCACCGGCGAGTCCGAGGACGCACTGAAAAAGATGCAGGCCTCGCAGGCGCAGGTGATCCAGACGACCAAGCTCGCGTCGCTCGGGCAGATGGTCGCGGGCGTCGCGCACGAGATCAACACGCCACTCGGCTTCGTCAAGAGCAATGTCGAAGTGGTCGGCGACCTGCTCGATGATTATCGCGCGCTCGTGCAGCAGTACGACGTCGCCGTGCAGTACTGCCTGCAGCCGGTGGACCTCATCTTCAGTGCCGACAAGGTCAGTCTGGAGAAGCTCGTCAAACACGTCGAGGAAGCGCGGCGCAAGCTGTTCGAAGCGCGCGCGGCAGTGGAAAAAAGTCCACTGCTGACCGATGCCAAGGAACTGCTCGGCGACGCCAGCGAGGGCCTGAGCCAGTTATCGACGCTGGTGCTGAACCTCAAGGGCTTCTCGCGCGTCGACCGCGACGGCATGGACACGATGGATCTCAACGAAGGCGTGGAAAGCGCGCTGATGATCGCGCAGCACCAGATGCGCGATCGCGTCAAGGTCGTCAAGCATCTGCAGCCGCTGCCCAAGGTCAAATGCATGGCCTCGCAGATCAATCAGGTATTCCTCAACCTGATTACCAATGCGGCCCAGGCGATCGATGGCGACGGCACGCTGACGATCGACAGCCGCGCCGATGCGAACAACGTCGAGATCAGTTTCAGCGACACCGGTTGCGGTATTCCCGACGACGTATTGCCGAAGATTTTCGATCCGTTCTTCACGACCAAGCCGGTCGGCGAGGGCACCGGGCTTGGCCTTTCGATCGTGCACAAGATCGTGAAAAGCCACGGCGGTTCGATCAAAGTGAGAACAACGCCAAAGAAAGGCACGACGTTTACGGTTATCTTGCCGGTAATCGGGCAGACTGCGTCCGCCGCCATTCCGGCGGCAGCAGCCGCTTGAGCCTTGGGATCAATGTGAGCCAGAACCTGCGCATATTGATGATCGACGACGAGTCGCGCATTCTGCGCGCGCTCAAGGCGCTGTTGCGCGAGCACACCACGTTTCAGACCACCAATCCGCTCGAAGCGGTGAAGCTGGCCAAGCAGCACGACGTCGATGTCGTCATCTGCGACCAGCGCATGCCGGAGAAGACCGGCATCGAAGTGCTGCGTGACATCAAGGACGCGCATCCGCGCGCGATGCGCGTGCTGCTGACCGGCTATTCGGATCTCAAGGCCGTGCTCGGCTCGGTCAACGAATCGGAAGTCTATCGATTCCTGAGCAAGCCCTGGAACAACACCGAACTGCGTGCGTTGATCGAAGACGCCGGGAAGATTTCACGCGAAGCCCCCGTGATCGAGCGCGATGCGCTGCCCACGGTCGAGCACGATCGCGCCCGCTCCCAGGTCGGCGTCCTCGTTATCGAAGACGATGTCACGGTGCAGCAACGTCTGCGCGAAATCCTGCAGCCGTACTACAAGGTGAACTTCGCCAATTCCGCCGAGCGCGCGCTGCTGCTGATGGAGCAACACGAAACCGGCGTGGTCATTTCGGAAACCGAAGCCGGACGCAGCGACCTTACCGCTTTGCTCAAGGCGCTGAAGATCCACCATCCGCATATCGCCACGGTCGTCATCACCGAGCGCGCGAACGCTGCGACCGCGATCGAACTGATCAACGAAGGCCAGGTCTACCGCATGCTGATCAAGCCCGTGCGCATGGGCACCTGCCGACTGAGCGTGGATTCGGCGATCGGCCGTTATTGGCAGCTCAAGCAGAATCCGAGTGCCGCACGCCGCTTCATGGCCGCGCCGGCGACCGTGGAAGGACAGAACTCGCCGCTGCGTCTGCCGGCGCAGATCCTGAATCGCATTCGCTCGTTGCCGGGGCGATTGATGAGTGTCGCCGCGCGCACGCACTGACGCGCTGGCCGTTCCGCGAACGCCTGGAAGGCTGAAAACGATTACGACTGGCACAGGCGCGCGCCGCGTTTGCCTGCATACTGATTCGACGCGGTACTATGTCCCGCCCTGCGGCGAGGACGCCGCAAACCAGCTTGGAGAACTGCCGATGATCCGCACCCGCGCTCTTGGCGTGTCGCTTTTCCTTGTACTCGTTGTCGCCGGCGCTGCCGTCACCGCGCAGGCGCCCGCCGCTGGAGTCGCCACTGCTGCCGTCGATCCGGCGCTGTACAAAGCCATGCGCTGGCGCGGCATCGGCCCTTATCGCGGCGGTCGCGCGCTCGCGGTCACCGGCGTCAGCGGCGAGCCCGGCGTGTTCTATTTCGGCGCCGCGGCCGGCGGCGTCTGGAAAACGATCGACAGCGGCGCCACCTGGCGGCCGATCTTCGACGAGCAGCCGATTTCCTCGATCGGCGCGATCGCCGTGGCGCCGTCGAATCACGACGTGATCTATGTCGGCAGCGGCGAAGGCGCGCTGCGCGGCAATATCACCTGGGGCGACGGCGTTTACAAATCCAATGACGGCGGCAAGACCTGGAACAATGTCGGTTTGCGCGACTCGCGCCAGATCGGCGCGTTGATCGTCGATCCAAAAAATCCCGACATCGTGCTCGTCGCCGCGATCGGTCATGCGTTCGGGCCGAATGCCGAACGCGGCGTGTTCCGCAGTGCCGATGGCGGCAAAACCTGGACCAAGGTGCTGTACAGGGACGACAACACCGGCGCGATCGACGTCACGTTCGATCCGCACGATTCGAAGATCGTGTATGCCGCACTGTGGCAGGTGCGCCGGCAGCCATGGAATTTCTCGAGCGGCGGCACGGGCAGCGGACTATATCGTTCGAACGACGGCGGCCTGACCTGGACGCAGCTCAAGGGCAACGGCCTGCCGGCCGGCATGCTCGGCCGCATCGACGTCTCGGTATCCGGTGCCGATGCCAAGCGCGTGTACGCGATGATCGAGGCCGAACAGGGCGGGCTCTACCGCTCCGATGATGCCGGAGGGCACTGGACGCGCATCAGCGACGACGGTCGCATCCGCCAGCGCGCCTGGTATTTCTCGAAAATCTACGCCGATCCGAAGAATGTCGATGCGGTTTACGTGCTGAACACCGGCATGCTGCACTCCAAGGACGGCGGCAAGACCTGGGCGCTCGTGCCGGCGACGCACGGCGATCATCATGCGCTGTGGATCGATCCGGCCGATCCGAAACGCCTGATCAATGCGAACGACGGCGGTGCCAGCGTGTCGCTCGACGGCGGCGAAACCTGGTCGACGCAGGACAACCAGCCGACCGCGCAGTTCTATCACGTCGCGGTCGACAATCGTTTCCCGTACTGGGTTTACGGTGCGCAACAGGACAACACGAATCTGACGGTCGCGAGCGCTGATGATGAAGGCGTGATCGGCCCGCGCGACTGGTATCCCGCCGGCGGCGGCGAATGCGGCTTCGTGCTGCCCGACCCGCGCGATGGCGAGATCATCTACAGCAATTCGGAAAACTCGATCAGTCGCTACAACAAGCACACCGAACAGGTGCAGGACATCAGCGCGTGGCCGGTCGACAACTCCGGTCATCCGGCCAGCGAACTCGCGCACCGCTTCAACTGGACCGCGCCGCTGGCACTGTCGCCACACGATCCGGACACGCTCTACGCCGCTTCCGAGGTCGTGTGGAAATCCACCGATCACGGCAATAGCTGGCAGATCATCTCGCCCGACCTCACGCGCAACGACAAGACCAAGCAAACCGCTTCGGGCGGGCCGCTGACGAAAGACATCACGAGCGTCGAGTACTACGACACGATCTTTGCGCTCGCTGAATCGCCGAAAGTCAAAGGCCAGATCTGGGCCGGTAGCGACGACGGCCTCGTGCACGTATCCGCCGATGCCGGCGCGCACTGGGACGATGTGACGCCGAAGGAGCTGCCGCAGTGGAGCACGGTCAGCATGATCGAGCCGTCGCCGCACAATGGCGATGTGGCGTATCTCGCGATCGACCGCCACAAGCTCGATGACATCAAGCCGTACGCGTGGAAAACCGCCGATCGCGGCAAAACCTGGACCCGCATCAGCGCGGGCCTGCCCGATGGCGCGGTCGTGCACGCGGTGCGCGAAGACCCGCAGCGTGCGGGCCTGCTGTACGCCGGCACCGAGCGCGGCGTGTTCGTCTCGTTCGACGACGGCGCGCATTGGCAGAGCCTGCAATTGAATCTGCCGCCGAGCCCGATCCACGATCTTGTCGTCAAGAACGACGATCTGGTCGTCGCCACGCACGGGCGTTCGTTCTGGATTCTCGACGACGTCACGCCGTTGCGCCAGATCGACGCGAAGACCGCGCAGCAGGACGTGGTGCTGTTCAAGCCGCAGACCGCACTGCGGTTGAGCTATCCCGACGAAGTGAATACGCGGCGCCCGGTCGGAACGAATCCACCGGCCGGTGCACTGATCGATTACACGTTCAAGAGTGAGCCGAAAGGCGAGGTCACGCTCGACATCGTCGACGCGCAAGGCAAGCTCATGCGCCATCTGTCGAGCACGCAGACGACCAAGGAAATCCAGCCGCCGGAATGGCCGGACCAGATCGTGCCGAACGACAAGATTCCGGCCGGCGCCGGCATGAATCGGCTCGTCTGGGATCTGCGCATGAACGATCCGGAACAGATTCCCGGCGCGTTCTACGCCGGTTTGCCGCCGCGCGGCCCGCGCGTCGCACCCGGCCAATACACCGTGAAGCTGACCGTGGCCGGCAAGACCTACGAGCAGCCGCTGACGATGCAAATCGATCCGCGCTCGGCCGGCAATGCCGAGGCGATCCGCGCGAAAATCGATCTGCAACTCGCGGTCGTGCACGACATCGACCGCCTGCACCACGCCGTCAACGAGATCCGCAAGATGCGCGCGGAGCTGCAAAAATCCAACGCGCCCGATGCGAAGCAGCGTTTGGCAGCGCTCGATCCGATCGAGCAGACGCTGATGCAGGTCAACATGAAAGGTTCGGAAGCGAATCTTGCCTTCCCTGGCATGCTCAACGAACAGCTGGCGACGTTCGCCGCGACGCAGGACGATGCCGATACGGCGCCGACGCAGCAGCATCGCGCGATGTTCGAGCAGCTGCATACGCAACTGGAAGCGCAACTGAAAAAGTGGGATGCGCTGCGCGGCGAAAAAACACTATCGGCCGCAAAATAGGCACCAGCACCGGCGCCTGCCGCATGTTCGCGGCAGGCGCGGGGTGCCGCTAGTGAACGGGCCCGCCGGCGTCCGCGGGCACCAGTTCCTTCAACAACCAGGCGTCGCGATCCTGCGCAATCTCGGGTTTGTTCATGGCGTGGTCGGCGTCGTAGAACTTGCGTTCCTTCGGCGCGTTCGCCGCGTTGAGCAGCACGCCGGTCGATGCGCGCGAGACGTAGGCGTCGTTTTTTGCGAACTGGAACAGCACGCTCGCGTTGTCGATGCGATGCACGAACTCGGACAATTCCAGGGGTGCATTCTTGTGGATGTAGTCGATCTTCGATTTCGGCTGCGTGGCGAAGAAAGCCCACTCGAGCAGTGAAGGCGCCACCGCCATGAACACGTAGGTTTTCGCGCGGGGGTCGACGCCGGCCGCCAGCATGCCGTACATGCCGCCGAAATCGTGGCCGACGTAGCCGATGCGTTTGCTGTCGACTCCGGGCCGCGCTACGAGCAAGTCCATCGCGCGCCGCAAAGCGATCACCTGCCGGATCGAGGCAGCAAAATCCTGATCCGGATCGCGCTTGGCGTACCAGTCCGGATCGGACCACATCGCGTCGACGAGCAACGACTCGATGCCCTGCGCCGCGAGCGCGACCGCTTCGTCACGATATTGCGTGCGGTTGCTCGTCTTCGGCTCGCCGAGCCAATGCACCCACACCACGCCCGCGTGTACGCCGCTGCCCGGCGGCACTACAAGATACGCGTTGACGCGTTGTTTCGTCTCCGGCACGGCGACGAAACTCAGGTCGTGGATGGCGACGCCATCGCGCTGCTCGACGCCGCGCTCCTGGATGCCGAGATCCGCATGCGTATCGTACGCAAAAAGCGCGACGCGGTCGGCGAAAGCGTCGGCGGCGGCGCTACCGCCGCGCGCGGGCGCCGCGGCGAACGCCAAGGCGCCTACCAGCATCGCAAGGTGGAATTTCATCGGCTCATTCCCGCTCAGTCGCCACGACAGACGCAAATCCAAGCCGCGCCGTCGCGATCGGTTGCTGCCGCAAAGCGCGTCGCGTCGATCACGGATCGGCAGGTGTGGAATCAGCGTGCGCCGCGGGCCCGAGGTAATATCCCAACATTGCCGACTCCTGCACCCGCATGCGCGCGACGACGGTCGCTCGCGCCGCCGTACCGAGCCGGGCGCGCAAGTCCGGATCGGCTTGCAGGCGCTCGATGCAGGCCAGGGCCTCGGCTTCGTCCGCAACGAGAAAACCGTTCTCGCCATCGTCGATGATTTCCGCATAACCACAGTCGCCGGAAAATACGATGACCGGCAGTTGCATCGCCATCGCTTCGAGAATCACGGTGCCGCCGGTTTCGAAGAAATGCGGGTGCTTGCGGTATACGAACACGTCGAGGTTGGCGAGAAAGTCGCGCGCATCGAGCGCGCCGATGTCGAGCAATTCCGGACGCCTGGCATCGTGCACGAACGCGTCGGCAATGACGCTGCCGCCGAGGATGCGCACGGCATGGCCGCGCGCAATCAAGCTGCGGAAGAACGCCGGGTCGTTCGGATGAAATTTCCATGGGTAGGCGCGGCCATGCCGGCCGATGCGCAGCGGCGCATCCGCACTGGCGGGCCGCCGTACGCCGGCGAAATGCGCGGTATCGATCGGGGAATATTCCACCTGTCCGGGCAACGCGCTGACTTCGCGAAATAGCGCCGAGGGAAAGGTCAGATCAACGCGCGGCCGTGATGGATTTGCCTCGATCTGGCGCAAGCGCTGCAGCACGGTCACGTGTTGCTCGCTCAGATTATGGCAAATGACGATGCGATCGAACGGCTGCGTTTGCAGCCAGTCACCACAATCGAAATAGGTTCCGACCACGATCAATGTGCCGCCGGAAGGCACCGCGTCGGGCGCAATCCGGCGGACCGGAACATCCTCGCGATGTGCCGACAGCGGCGGGTGCGTCGACCACAGGCTGACGCGCGCATGCGCCGACAGACAACGATACAGATTGAGCGCGCGCCGTTCGGTGCCGCCGATCGTGTCGAGCTTGCAGACGATATGCACCTGTTCGGATCGCCCGACGTGCCTGGCGCGCGCCTGCAAACGGTCGAGCAGGACCGCTATCTCGGCTGCGGCGGTCGCCCACGTGGAGCGCCGAGCCATCAGCCGGCGGCATTCCGCGTAGGTCGCGTGGATTCGCGGCTCGTCGCCGTCGAGTGCGAGTGCGCGCTCCAGCCACTGCGCGGCTGCCGACAGCTGATTCAGATCCAGATGGATCGCGCCGACTTCGAGCGCGACGTTCGCGTCATGCACGTCGCCAATGCGCAGCGCGGAAAGGGCGTATTCAGCCTGCGACGCTTCGCCGGCATTCATCAAGCGTACGGCGACATGCACGATCGCGGCCGGCGGCTTGGCAACCAATGCGCCACAACAGTGTTTGTAGCGTCTGCCGCTGCCGCAGGAGCACGCCGTGGTCCGGCGCGGCGACGCCACAGCGAACATCGGCGCAGGCGACACGGCAACCGTGCCGCTCGCCGCAGGGGCGGTCGCGGCGCCCCAAGCCATCGTCACCGGCGCATCCGCAGAGAGCGGATCGCGCTTGTCGAATTGCATCATTTTCCCCTGTTCGCCGTGACGTTGCGCTACGCCGCGGCTCTGGATTCTTCCGGATCGCGCCATCGCGCAAGCAACGCTTCGCGCTTGGGCTGCAGTTGGGCCATATGTTGGTCCTTGACATGGCCGTAACCGCGAACCTGTTCCGGCAATGCGGCGATCTCCACCGCAAGTGCGATATTGCCGCGATCGAGCTTCGCCAGCAATTCCTCGACCGTCGCGAAGTAATCCTCGATCAGCGCCCGCTCGTGCTTGCGTTCGGCGGTGTAGCCGAACACATCAAACGCGCTGCCGCGCAGCCTGCGCAGTTTCGCCAACAGCCTGAACGCGCCCAACACCCAGGATCCGTATTCGGCTTTCAACAGTTTGCCTTCGCTGTCGCGGCGCGCGAGCAGTGGCGGTGCCAGATGGAAATGGATCTTGAAGTCGCCATCGAAGGTGTCGCGCACGCGCTTTTCAAAATCGCCGCTCGTGTACAAACGGGCGACTTCGTATTCGTCCTTGTACGCCATCAGTTTGAACGCGTAGCGCGCGACCGCTTCGGTCAGCGCGGTCGATCCCGCAACTTTCGCCTGTTCGGTGGCGCGAACGCGCTCGATGAGCGAAGTATACGTTGCCGCATACGCCGCATTTTGGTAGTCGGTCAGGAACGCCACGCGGCGGGCGATGCGCTCGTCGAGCGTCGTGCTCAAGCGCGAATCGTCGAGCGGGAAGCAGCCATCCGTGGCGCGTTCGCCGTTCGGCATCCTTGCCTCACCCTCAGCCGCTGTCGCGGCTTCGACCTTGGCGATGTCGTGCGCCGCAAGCCGGCCCCAATTGAACGCGGCCTTGTTCATTTCCACCGCGGCAGCGTTGAGTTCGACCGCGCGCATCAGCGCGTCGAGCGATAGCGGCACCCAGCCTTTTTGCCAGGCGTAGCCGAGCATGAACAGGTTGCTCGCGATCGAATCGCCGAGCAGCTTGGTCGCCAGGTCCGTGGCGTCGACGACATCGGGCGCTTCGCCGTCGAGCGCGGTCTTCACGGCGGCGACGATCTGCTGCGCCGGAAACTGCAGGTCCGGTCGCGTCGTGAACGTGCCCGGCATCGCTTCGTAACTGTTGAGCACGACGTGCGAACGGCCGGCGCGGATTTTCGACAGCGACCAGTAGTCGTTGACGACGACCATGTCGCAGCCGAGCACGAGATCGGCTTCGCCGGCGGCGATGCGCACCGCGTGGATGTCGTTCGGCGATTGCGCAATGCGCAGGTGACAGGTGACCGCGCCGCCTTTCTGCGCGAGGCCGGTTTGGTCGAGCACCGTGCTGCCTTTGCCTTCCAGATGCGCGGCCATGCCGATCAGCGCACCGATCGTCACCACGCCGGTGCCGCCGATGCCGGTGACGAGTATGTTCCACGGCTGTTCGAGGGCCGTCGCAAAGCGCGGTTGCGGCAATGTGGAAAAATCCACTTGCGCCGACGGCTTGCGTTTCTTCAAGCCGCCGCCGTGAATGGTTACGAAGCTCGGGCAAAAGCCTTTGACGCAAGAAAAATCCTTGTTGCAATTGCTCTGGTCGATCTCGCGCTTGCGGCCGTATTCGGTTTCTTTCGGCAGCACCGAAACGCAGAATGATTCCTTGCCGCAATCGCCGCAGCCTTCGCAGACCAGCGAATTGATGAACACGCGCTTCTTCGGATCTTCAAGCTTGCCGCGCTTGCGCCGGCGGCGCTTCTCGGTCGCGCAGGTCTGATCGTAAATCAGCACGCTGGCGCCCTTGACCTCGCGCAAGCGCTTCTGCACGGCGTCGAGCTCGTCGCGATGAATGAATTCGACGCCATCCGGGAAGACGTCCGGACGCGACCACTTCTCGATGTCGTCGCTCATGACGACAATCGTGTCGACGCCTTCGCTGCGCACCTGGTGCGCGATATCCGGCACCGTCAGCGTGCCGTCGACCGGCTGACCACCGGTCATCGCGACCGCGTCGTTGTAGAGAATCTTGTAAGTGATATTGACCTTGGCCGCGATCGCCTGACGGATCGCCAGCGAGCCAGAATGGAAATAAGTGCCGTCGCCCAGATTCTGGAATACGTGCGGCGTTTCGGTGAACGGCGCCTGGCCGCACCAAGTTGCGCCTTCGCCGCCCATCTGCGTGAATGTATCGGTGCGCCGATCCATCCACGTCACCATGTAGTGGCAGCCGATGCCGCCGAGCGCGCGCGAGCCTTCCGGTACCGCGGTGGAAGTGTTGTGCGGACAGCCCGGACAATAGTGCGCGGCGCGCGGAAATTGCGCGCGCGGCATCGCCAATTCCTGTTCCTTCGCCGCGATCCACTTCAGGCGTTCCTGAATCGTGTCGCTGGTGAAGAAGCGCGCGAGACGCTTGGCGATCACGCGCGCGATACGCGCCGGCGTGAGCTCGTTCGTCGACGGCAGGATCCACTCTTCGCTCTCGTCGTACTTGCCGACGATGCTCGGGCGCGTCGCATGATCCCAGTTGTACATGTGTTCCTTCATCTGCGATTCGAGGAACGAGCGCTTCTCCTCGACGACGATGATGTCTTCCAGTCCCTTGGCGAATTCGCGGATTCCGACCGGCTCGAGCGGCCAGGTCATGCCGACCTTGTAGACGCGAATGCCGATGTCGGCCGCCGCTTTCGCATCGATGCCGAGGTATTCGAGCGCCTGCAGCACGTCGAGATAGCTCTTGCCGGTGGTGACGATGCCCAGCCGAGCTTTCGGCGAATCGATGACGACGCGGTCGATGCGGTTCGCGCGCGCAAACGCGACTGCGGCTTTCACCGCGTATTGATGCAGACGCATTTCCTGATCGAGCGGCGGATCCGGCCAGCGGATGTTCAAGCCGCCCGGCGGCATCTCGAAGTCTTCCGGCAGCACGATATCGAGCTGATGCGGATTGACGTTCACGCTGGCGGAGGATTCCACCGTCTCCGCGATCGTCTTGAAGCCGACCCAGCGGCCGCTGAAGCGACTCATCGCCCAGCCGAGCATGCCCATGTCGAGGATGTCCTGGACGCCGGCAGGATTGAGTATCGGCATCATCGCCGAGACGAATTCGAGTTCCGAGCCGTGCGGCAATGTCGAGGAACGGCAGGCGTGATCGTCGGCCGCGAGTGCCAGCACGCCGCCGTTTTTCGACGTGCCGGCCGCGTTGCCGTGTTTGAACACATCGCCGCAGCGATCGACGCCCGGACCCTTGCCGTACCACATCGCGAACACGCCGTCGTATTTTGCGCCCGGAAACAGGTTCGCCTGCTGCGTACCCCAGACCATCGTCGCGCCGAGATCTTCGTTCAGGCCCGGCTGGAATTCGATGTTCGCGCCCTTGAGATGCTTTTTTGCTTTCCACAGTTCCAGGTCAAAGCCGCCGAGCGGCGAGCCGCGGTAGCCGGAAATGAAGCCCGCCGTGTTGATTCCGGCCGCGCGATCGCGCATCTGCTGCATCAGCGGCAAGCGCACGAGCGCCTGCACGCCGGACAGGTAAATGCGTCCTTGCGTGCGCGTGTATTTGTGCTCGAGCGTGTAGTCGAGGTCGAGGGCGACAGCGGGGACGGACATGGGAGGACCCGGAAAGAACCAACGAGGTCGCGCATTTTAGCAGGCGCGCCGGAGCAGCGTATGATGCACGGACATGCGTATCCTGCCGTTCCTGCTCGCCTTGGTCGGCACCGCGTGTTCGACGACCGCGCCGCCGGACGCCACTGCGCTTGTCGGCCGCTATATGCGTGCGCGTATCAACGCGCGTGACGACCCGGACTGGCGTGGCATCGTGGGCGATTGGCAGGCCGAGTACCGCGGCGACGGCCATCTCATCGTTCGCGGGGCGAACGGACTGGATGTGGATTCACTCTGGAGTCTGGCCGGCGACGTGCTGACGCTGACCGACATGGCCGGCAGCGGTGCGTGCCGGCTCGACGGGGTCAACGCCGCGTCCGGCCGCTATCGGATCCGTTTTATCGGGGATGAATTGCACTTCGTGGTCTTGCGCGACGAATGCGCAGGCCGACGCAGCGTGTTGCTCACTCATCCGTTGCGGCGGATCCGCTGATGCGCGCCGTTGCCGTTGCCGCCGCCCTGATCCTGAACGGCTGCGCGGCGCCACCCGCGCCGACGACGACCCTGGTCGGACGTTACACCGACCGTTTGGTTGCACGCGATACGCCAAATTGGCGCGGCGTGGTCGGCACCTGGGTCGCCGAATACCGCGCCGACGGACAATTCTTCGTGCAACAAGTCGGCGGCATGTGGATACGCGGGCTCTATCGGCTGGACGGGGATGCCTTGATGATCCGCGATCTGGAAGGCACCGGCTCGTGCACGCATTTTGGCACCGACTATGCGTCGGCTTCGTATCGTGTTCATCTGACGCGTAGCGAACTGCGATTCGACGCGTTGCGCGACGAATGCTCGCCGCGACGTTTCGGCATGACGGTTCACGCCTGGCGGCGGATCCCGTGAGACGCGCCACCGCCGGATTCGCATTGTTCGTGGGCATGCTGCTCATCGGCTGCAGCAAACCGCAGGAAATCTCCGGTCGCTATATCGAACACATCGATGCGCGCGACAACCCGCCGTGGCGTGATCTGATCGGCGACTTCGAATTCGTCTTCACGCATGACGGCGAGATGACCGTGCGTCAGATCGGCGGTTGGCAAGGGATCAGGGCACATTACCGTCTGCAAGGCGACCTGCTGACGATCAGCGAATACGGGGGCACGAGTTCCTGTCGTGAAAGCGGTCTGGACCTGGCCTCGGCGCTTTACCGCGTGCGGTTCACCAGCGAAGGCCTGCTGCTGCAGGTACTGCGCGATGAATGCCGCGGGCGCCGCGAAGCAATGCCGCTGCGGCCATTCCGGCGCGTGGACTGAAGCACTCAGAGATCGCGATCGAGGTTCAGCGGTTTCTGATCGCGCGTCACATCGTAGTTGACGAACGTCGCGCGCCAGTACGCGGCAAACGCATCGCGCAGTCGCGCCGCGCCGTTCGCATCGATGATCGCCTGGCGGCCGGTGTTACGCAGTTTGTCCTGCAACGCGGCCGCGGCGCGAGCCTGAGCTGATTCCGCGCCGAAAAAACGCATGCGCAGATCCAGCCAGCGCGCGGAGTAATCTTTCGCTGCGTCGCTGTCGCCGAGTTGGCCGAGCGTCCATATCGCGGCGGCGAGGTCCTGATGCGGCGGAGCGAGTTCGGCATGCGGATCGGCGGTCATCGCCTGCAGCGCTTCGACAAACCAATCCGTGGCCGCCGCGGTATCGTTGCGAGCAGAGGCAATCGCGCCCGCGAGCAACGCGGTAGTGCCGTAACGCGCGCCGCGCTCGCCGCTCGGCGCCGGGGCTAGCGCCAGCGCTGCCGCGACTTGTCTCTGCGCTTCCTCCAGCTCGCCCGCCGCGAACGCCGTTTGCGCGCGCAGAAAGGCAATCGCATGCCGCTGCAATTCGATATTGACCTCGTCCGGTCGCAGCGCTTGTTCGAGCTGCGCGAGCGTTTGCGCGGCGGCTTGGGCATCGCCGCTGTCGAACTGCGCACGCGCCAGTTCCAGTGCCGCCGCATGGCCATCCAGCGTTGCGCTCGCTCCGGCTTTGGCAAATGCATCCGCAGCCGTACGCAGCACGGCCACGGCCGCTGCCGGGTCGCCGGCGAGGCGCAGGCCGCGTCCGTTGCGCCAGAGCAGGCTCGCGCGCGTCAGGGGCTGGTCGACGAGGAAATAGTTCAGCGCCGACAGATTCTCGCGCAATAGACGCGCCGCACTCGCCGGCCCGTTGGCATCCGGCAGAAAGTGTTCGCCATGCATGAGCTGATCGAACGTGTCGTTGACCGCGCGCAGACTCAACGCACGCGCTTCGGCGTCGCGAGCGGCGTCGCGCGCGATGCGCGCCTGCTGAACGCTGAATACGGTCGCCGCGAGCAATGCGACGATCGCCAGCGCGGACAAGGCGACGCCGACGCGATTGCGGCGCACGAACGTGCGCGTGCGATAAAGCCACGAGTCGGGGCGCGCCAGGATCGGTCGACCGGCAAGCCACTGCTCGATATCGGTCGCGAGCGCCGCCGCACTCGGATAGCGTCGCGCGGCTTCCGGCGCCAGCGCGCGTTGCACGACCGTATCCAGATCCCCGCGCAGCAAGCGCGCAAGCTGGCGCGGCTGAACCGCGCGCGCCGCGGCAATCGACGTCGCATCGGCATGGGTGGCAAATGCGGCAAGCGAGACAGGCTGGGTACGCGCCCCGGCTTTCGCGCGCGGTCCGGCCAACAGCTCCGCGAGCACCAGGCCGAGTGCGTAGACGTCGGTTGCGGTCGTGACCGGCTGTCCCTCGAGCTGTTCGGGCGCCGCATAGTCCGGCGTCAACGGGCGATCCCGCGTTGCGGTAGCGGCGCCGCTGACGTCGAGCGCCGTGGCGATGCCGAAATCGAGCAGTTTCACCAAACCGTCGGCGGTTACCAGGATATTCGATGGCTTCAGGTCGCGGTGCACGATCAGACGCTGATGCGCGTGTTGCACGGCGGCCAGCACCTGCAGCATCAGGCGCAATCGCTCGCCGACGGAAAGGCGCCGCGCGTCGCAATAGGTATCGATGCGCTCGCCTTCGACCAGTTCCATCGCCAGATAAGGCGTGCCGTCACCGCTGACTCCGCCGTCGAGCAGCATGGCGATATTCGGATGGCGCAGGGAAGCCAGGATCTGGCGCTCGCGGCGGAAGCGCTCGCGTGCAGCCTGCGAATCCACGCCGATGCCGATCAGCTTGAGCGCGGCGTCCTGCGTGTACGCGCCGTCGGCGCGCGCGGCACGATACACCGCGCCCATGCCGCCGCGACCGAGGATCTCGACAACGCGCCAGTGGCCGATGTCGCGGCCGACCAGCGCATCGCCATCGGCTTGTACCGCGCTGGCAACCTCCATGAGTGGCCGATCGAGCACACCCACCTGCGCATCGGCCGCCAGCAGGCGTTCAAGCTCGCTGCGCAGCGGCGCATCGTCGATGCCTGCGAGTAATGCACCGCGTTCCGCCGCGCCGAGCGCGACAGCCGCATCGAACAGCTCCGCGAGGCGCGCCCAGCGTGCATCGGTCTGCGTGTTCACGACGTCGCGGTCTCTGCCAGTTCGCGGTACAGAAACGCACGCGCGCGGCGCCAGTCGCGCTGCACGGTGCGCTCGGTAACGCCGAGCTCCGCCGCGATCTCCGGTTCGCTCAAGCCGCCGAAAAAGCGCCATTCGACGACTTGGGCCAGCCTCGCATCGAGCCCATTCAAGCGTTCGAGCGCCTGGTCGAGCGCAAGCACATCGCTCGCCGCGACAGCGGGCTCGGCGGCGTCCTCGGCACTCGTGATCGACAGCGCCTGCGCAGCACCTTCGCGCTTCTGCGCCGCCGCGCGCCGCGCATGATCGACGAGCACGAAACGCATTGCGCGCGCGCCGAGCGCGATCAAATGCCGGCGATCGGCGGGATCGACGTCGGAACCCGAAAGCCGCACATAGGCTTCATGCACGAGCGCCGTCGTGCACAGCGTCGCGCCACGCTGGCGAGCGAGTTCGCGGTGGGCCAGACGCTTGAGCTCGGCGTAAACCCGTTCGTATGCCGCATCGCGGGCGCCGGCGTCGCCGCCGCGTGCCTGCGCGAGCAATTCGGTGACCGATGGCGACGGGGCATTCATGTGTACGCGACCAGCTTAGGTGCGCCCATTCGTGCACGCAAGGATGTCGGGGTTTGGCCCGCTTCGACGATTGATGCAGACAACAGAACCGGAGACTTCGATGAAGATGAATCCCGCACGAATACTGGTTGCCGCCTGCTGCACCTATGCGATCGCCAACGCATACGCCGCGCCATTCCGGCTGCTGCGGGACGTCTATCCGGGACCGAACGGCGGCGTCGGTGAGATGGCGAGCCTCGACACGCAGCTGTTCTTCTGGGGGTACACGGACCAGTATCCGAGCACGGGAAATCCTTGGACATCCAACGGCAGCGCATCGGGAACCGCGCAGGTCGGAAATGGTATCGAAGGCAGCAGTGCGCATTTCGGCGGAGCGATTCTCGTCAACAACAACATCGCGTATTTCGTCAATGACAACGGGTTCGACGGTTATCAGTGGTGGCGCAGCGACGGAACCGCACCCGGCACATTCGAGCTGACGAGTACGGTCGGCGGCTTCGACACGAGTTCGATGCCGATCGCGAGCATCGGCAACCGCGTCGTTTTCGAAGCGGGTAACGCGACCCAAGGCTTCGCGCTGATGTCGAGCGACGGCACCCTCGCCGCTACCCAGACGTTGTCGTCGACGCTGTACATCGAGCAATGCGTGCCGATCGCGAAGGCGGGCAATACCGCCGCCGAGCCGCTGCTGTGCACGGGTTCATCCGGTCCGAGCACTGGTCTTGTCGCGACCGACGGCACCTCCGCGGGTACGACATTCGTGACGATTCCGGAACTCACGGGGTTTTCGCCGTACTCTCGCAGCATCGCGTCGGTCAACGAAGTCGTCTATTTCGCCGGGACCGATGCCACGCACGGGACCGAGCTGTGGAGGAGCGACGGCACGGCAGCCGGAACAATGCTCATCAAGGACGTGTTCGCTGGCGCGAACTCGTCGACGCCCGACGAGCTCACACGCGTGGATGATCGGCTGTTCTTCACGGCGACCACGCCGGATGCCGGGCGTGAGTTGTGGGTCTCCGACGGTACCGATGCCGGCACCGTGCGCGTCAGGGACATCAATCCCGGACTGCAGGACAGCTCGCCGTCCGCGCTGACCGCGCTCGACGGCGTTCTCTATTTCATTCCCGACAACGACGGCACCGGCAACGGCCGCGAGCTGTGGCGCAGCGACGGCACGAACGCCGGCACCGTGCCCGCGCTCGGCAATTTCAACCCGAACCCCGGCACTGGCGCCTTCGATTACTCGTACGACACGGTGCAGTCGATCAACGGCAAACTCGCCCTCGTCATGAACCCGGTCGGCTCGCTTTCGGCGGCCGAGCCGTACGTCAGCGACGGCACGGTCGCGGGCACGCTGCGCATGTCGAACACGCAGCAGATCGCTGCGCCCTATGGGTTGGTCGCGGCGAATGGCAGGCTATTCGCCGCTGGCCAGAACATTCCGTCGTCGTATGGAAACGAATTGATCGCGGCCGATGCGTTCGCGGCGCTCGGCAATACGTGGTGCAGCGCGCCGGAGCAGCCGATTCCCGACGATGACACG
>Ga0207695_10000269_pt1 | contig 130183 bp, 142 predicted proteins | sample KBSC54metaG_FD_184354 | JGI IMG/M metagenome (GOLD analysis project Ga0207695, IMG submission 184354) | Corn rhizosphere microbial communities from Kellogg Biological Station, Michigan, USA - KBS C5-4 metaG (SPAdes) (version 2) | ecosystem: Host-associated > Plants > Roots > Rhizosphere >... | reverse complement strand
GCAGCGCGCCTTGCGCGGAAATACGGAACAGGTGGCCGACGCCTTCGCCGGCGTCGCGATCATAGCGGCCGTGAGGGGCTGGATAGAAGGTTGCAGCCCGGCGGATTTCGACCGAGGTCACGAAGAACTCATCGCCGATCCGCACCATGCCTTGCGGATGGAAGGTCTTAAACTGGATCGGGATGGCGCCGGCGGGCTTCCAGACCGTGGCGCGATCCAGGGCCAGGAGCCGCGCGGTCAGCGTCGGCGGAGCCGCCTCGGCTAACCCGGCCAAGGCGATCAGCCCCGCGATCAGGCCGGCCAATCCGCCGCGACGCCGCATCCGTCGAGAACCCTCCCTCGCACCTTCGCCACCGAGAACGCTGCGCTAGAGCACGATGGGTTTTGATGGAACCATCAAAACCCTGAATCGTGCTCGCAAGTTTAGGCGACGACCCTGTTCTTCCCGTTCTTGATCGATTCAATCAAAACGGGACAGGGTCTAGTGTCTAAACACCCGCACGCCGGTGAAGACCATGGCCATGCCGCGCTCGTCGGCGGCGTCGACGACCTTCTGGTCGCCCAGCGAGCCGCCGGGTTGGATCACCGCGGTGCAGCCGGCGTCGGCGGCCTGGATCAGGCCGTCGGGGAACGGGAAGAAGGCCTCCGACGCACAGGCGGAACCGGCGAGATCGAGGCCGAAGTCGGCGGCGCGCAGGGCGGCGATGCGGGCCGAGTCCTTGCGGTTCATCTGGCCGGCGCCGATGCCCAGGGTCTGGCCGTTCCTGGCGTAGACGATGGCGTTGGACTTGACGTGCTTGGCGACGGTGAAGGCGAACAGCATGTCGCGCACCTCGGCGTCCGTGGGCGCGCGCCGGGTCACCACCGTCAGGTCGGCGGGCGTCAGGCGGGACGTGTCGCGGCTCTGCACCAGGAAGCCGCCGGATACGGACTTGAAAGTGCGCCCCGATGCGTTCGGATCGGGCATGCCGCCGGTGGTGAGCAGGCGGACGTTCTTCTTCCTGCGGAACAGCTCGACCGCGTCAGCGTCGGCGTCCGGCGCGATCACCACCTCGGTCAGCAGCTTCAGGATTTCCGTCGCCGTCGCGGCGTCCAGTCTGGCGTTCAGGGCGACGATGCCGCCGAAGGCGCTTACCGGATCGCAGGCCAGCGCCCGTTCATAGGCCTCGACCATGGTCTTGCCCGTGGCCAGCCCGCAGGGATTGGCGTGCTTGATGATGGCGCAGGCCGGACCGGCCTTGGGATCGAACTCGGCGATGAGTTCGAAGGCGGCGTCGGTGTCGTTGATGTTGTTGTAGCTGAGCGCCTTGCCCTGCAACTGGGTCGCCGTCGCGACACCGATGGGTGGATTGGGGAACCGGTAGAAGGCCGCTTGCTGGTGCGGGTTCTCGCCATAGCGCATGGTCTGGGCGAGTTCCCCGCCGATGGAGAACCGCTTCGGCGCGAACTCCTCCAGCTGGGCGGCGAACCAGGACGCGATGGAGGAATCGTAGGTCGCGGTGCGCGCATAGGCCCGGGCCGCCAGGCGCCTGCGCAGGTCGAGGCCCGTGGTCCCGCCGTTCGCCTGGGCCTCGGCCAGCACCTCCTCCAGGTCGGCGATCTCCGTGCAGACGGCGACGTAGCCGTGGTTCTTGGCGGCCGAGCGGATCATCGCCGGCCCGCCGATGTCGATGTTCTCCACGGCCGTGGCGTAGTCGGCGCCGGAGGCCACCGTCGATTCGAAGGGGTAGAGGTTCACATAGACGAGGTCGATGCCGCCGATGCCGTGCTCGGCCATGGCGCGGGCATGCTCCGGCGCGTCGCGCACCCCCAGCAGGCCCCCATGCACGATCGGGTGCAGGGTCTTCACCCGCCCGTCCATCATTTCCGGGAAGCCGGTAAGCTCGGAAATGTCCTTCACGGCCAGGCCGGCGTCGGCGATCGCCTTGGCCGTGCCGCCGGTGGAGACCAGTTCGACTCCCAGGGCCGCCAGCGTTCGGGCGGCCTCCACGAGGCCGGTCTTGTCGGAGACCGAGATCAGGGCGCGTTTCAGCGGGGCGCGGTCGGAGGCGGCGGGGAAATCGGGGGCGGCGGGCACGGCAGTCTCCTGGCTGAAGAGGAAAATGCCCAGGCGAGCGGCGAGGCTATGGTTCCGCGCTCCCCGGTGGTCGCCCCACCTTCGAGTTTCGCCAGTCACGCGGAATGGGCCGGGCTTAGGCCGCCGGCTCCGGCGCGTCAACCTGAGCCGTCTCCTGGGGGACCTCGGGGCGATCATGCGCCGCGGAGGACAGCTTCCAGCGCACGCGCGCGCCCTCGTCGAGCCGCGCCTGACCGCGCAGCACGATCTGCTGGCCGTGGCGGATCTGGCCGTCCTGGTGACGGGTCGAGGGCGCGAGCGTCACCTCGAGCGCGTCGCTACGCAGCCACCAGCCGGTCTCCTCGCCCTCGGCCTTCAGGAGCACGCTGGTCTTGTCGCGGGCGACGAGCGCGCTGACCTGCGGGTACAGGTGGAAGCGCACCACGAAGGGCGCGAAGCGGCGGCCCTCGGCCCCACCGCGGGGAGCCACGGGAACCAGGCGGTCCTCGCCGCGCAGCTCGTCGGCGAGCACGTCCAGATAGAGCCGCCGCTCGTGGCGCAGGCCGAAGCGGCCGGACCAGCCGTCGTGCGCCAACTCCAGCCAGACCGCGCCCTTGGCCTGGTGGCGGCGGCGTTCGGTCACCGCATAGGCGTCGCGCAGGCGCGGCCCCAGCACCTCGGCGGCGAACCCGCTGAGCGGCGCGCCGCAGGCCGCCTCGGCCACGGCGGCGGTGGAGGCGGCGTCCACCAGCCTCAGCGCCTGCGGCCCGGAAACCCCCGGCGACCAGCCGGAGCCGCCGATCAGCCGCTTGCCGCCAGCCAGGATCTCCACCGCCAGGGGCTGGGCGCAGGCCGCTTCGCTCCAGGGGCCGCCCGCCGGGGCGTCGGCGTCCGCGACCACCTGCAGCGCGCGGCCCGCCAGGCGATGGTAGCCGCCGAGCGCCGAAGGCGTCTCGCGCTCGCCGGCGGCGTCCTGCGCCCGGGCGGCGGCGACGTAGGCGGCGGACGAGGCCTCGCCGCCCTGGAAGGCCGCCAGCCGGCCGTCCCCCAGGGTGAAGAAGCGCACCGCGCCGGCCAGCCGGTCGAGGGCGCGCATCATCTCGGGCGGGGCGGCCGCGCCCCGCTGCGTCAATGCTTCGTCAAGGGTCGAAACATCGAAGTATAGCTCCAAGGCCGCCTGCGGGCTGCGGCTGGCGTGTCCGCCGTCGGGCGCAACCGTCTGCGGCAGCACCGAGGCCAGGCGGCGCAGGGCGCGGTCGAGCAGCCGCTCGCCGGCCATCCCGCCGAGGGCCGTCCCGGCCACCGCCGCCGCCGTGGCGCGCTCGGCCGCCCGGGTCGGGCCGTCCCGCATCGCCAGCAGCAGACGCGCCTGGCGTGCCAGGTCGCCCGCGATCTGGTCGGCCTCGGCGTCGGAGGCCGGCGCGGACACCGCCTGGACGGCGCAAGCCAGGTTGAACACCCGCCGCTCCAGCACCATCGGGCTCCAGGCGAAGCCGTTCCAGCGGCCGAACAACCGCCGCCAGGCCAGCGTCAGCCGCAGCGCCTCCCAGGCGCCGGGATCGCCGTGGGCCGTCAGGTCCCTCAGCCAGCCGAAGCCGTGAAGGGCCGCGGCGAAGCGGCGGCTGGGGCTCGGCCGGTCCCAGGGATCGCCACGTGGACCGACGGTCAGCGTCTCGCCGCCGAAGACGAAACCACCGGCCAGGATCCGTCGCCCGGCGTCGGGGTCGGCGGGCCGCAGGTCCTTCGGGCTCGCCGCCAGCCCCTCCGGCCGCGGGCTCGCCAGCAGCAGGTGATGGATCGGCGAGGCGCGCCACTCCAGCCCCGCGCGCCGCCGGACCGCCAACGCCGCGGCGTAGAGTTCGTAGCCTCCCGGGATCCGGTCGAGGACCGAGGCCGGCATCGTCCGCCCGCCCCGCCGCTCAGCCGCCGCGCAGGGCGGCGATGTTGCCGGCGTAGGCGCTCGCGCCGCCCCGGAACACCGCCGTGCCAGCCACCAGGGCCGTGGCCCCGGCCTCGACGCAGAGCCGCGCGGTCTCCGGCGTCACTCCGCCGTCCACCTCCAGGTGCACCTCCCGGCCGGTGGCATCGATCATGCCGCGCAGAGCGGCGATCTTGGCGAGTTGCGAGGTCATGAAGCTCTGGCCGCCGAACCCGGGGTTGATCGACATCACCAGGATCAGGTCGACGTCGTCCAGCATCCACTGGATGACGCTGGGGTCGGTGGACGGGTTGAACACCACCCCGGCCTTGGCCCCCAGTTCGCGGATGCGCTTCAGGGTCCGGTTCAGGTGCGGGCCCGCCTCGGGATGGACGCTGATCATGTCGGCGCCGGCTGCGCGGAACGCCTCCAGATAGGGATCGGCCGGCGCGATCATCAGGTGGACGTCCATGGGGATGGAGACGTGCGGCCTGAGCGCCTTCACCAGGTCCGGGCCGATGGTGATGTTGGGCACGAAGTGGCCATCCATGACGTCCACATGCAGCCAGTCCGCCCCGGCCTCCTGGACCGCACGGGCCTCCTCGCCCAGCCGCGCGAAATCCGCCGCCAGGATGGAGGGCGCGATGAGGGGGGCGGAGCGGGCCATGGGGTCCGCATAACGTGATGCGGGGTTTCGGGCCAGAGGGGCGGCTCAGCCCTTGCGGAACCGCGCCACGTAGAACCCGTCCAGGCCGCCGTCGAGGTGGTGCGGCAGGATGCGGAGCGTGCCGTCGGGCCGGACGCTGGCGGCCGGCGCCCCACCCTCTCCGGCCCCGATTGGGTCGAGCACGATGTCCTGCGTGCGGCCGAGGAAGGCCGCGACCTGCCCCTCGCCCTCCTCCGGCTCCAGGGAGCAGACGCAGTAGACCAGCCGGCCCCCCGGCCTTAGGCGGCGCGCGGCGGCGTCCAGCAGTTTCGACTGCACGGCGGCGAGCCCCGCCACGTCGCTGGGCTTGGCGGCCCAGAGCACGTCCGGGTGACGGCGGAAGGTGCCCGTGGCCGAGCAGGGCGCGTCGAGCAGCACCGCATCGAAGATCCGCTTGTCGGGCCAGGTCGCCGCGTCGGCGGCCACAGTCTCGGCGGCCAGGCCCGTGCGGGTCAGGTTCTCGGCCACCCGCTTCAGCCGCGCGGCGGATCGATCGAGTGCGGTCACCTGGGCCCCGGCGGCGGCGAGCTGCAGGGTCTTGCCGCCGGGCGCCGCGCACAGGTCGAGGGCTGTCTGACCGGGCTGGACAGCCAGCAGCCGCGCTGGAATAGCCGCGGCAGCGTCCTGCACCCACCAGCCGCCCTCGGCGAAGCCCGGCCAGGTGGAAATGTCGCCGCGCCTTTGGGTCCGCAGGCTGCCCCCCGGCAGGGCTTCGGCCTCCAGCACCGCGGCCAGATCGGACGCCTGGTCGGGGTCCTTCAGCGTCAGGTCAGTGGCCGGTTCGCGGGCGATCATCGCGGCGACCTCCCGCGCCGCCTCGGCGCCGAAGGCCGCGCGCCAGCGGGCGTAGAGCCAGCCGGGCGCCAGCAGCTCCGGGTCGTCCAGCGCCTGGGGCTCGCGCAACAGCCCGCGCAGCACGGCGTTCACCAGCCCCTTGAACATCTGCAGGCCCTTGTCGCGGGCCACCAGGTCCACCGAAGTGGTCACCGCCGCGTGCGCCGGCGTCTTCAGCACGAAGGCCTGCGCGACCCCCAGCCTGAGAATCTGCACCACCTTGTCCGGCGGCGGCTTCTTCACCTTGGCCTGCAGGGCCGCGTCGATGGGGCCCAGGTGGCGCAAGGTCGCCATCACCAGGGCGCGGGCGAAGGCGCGGTCGCGCCCCGGCAGCGCGGCGAGCGCCGGATGGCTCAGACCCTCGTCCAGTCCGGCGCGGCCGCTGAGCGCCGCAGTCAGCAGGTCGAGGGCGGCGGCGCGGGCCGGCAGGCCGGCAGCATCGTTGGGGGCCACGTCGGTCACGTGGCGCGGCGTGCCCGGATCGGCGTGCGGTGGCAAGCGGTTTGCGGCGCAAGCGCGCAGGCCCTAAATCAGAGTCATGACCGATCTGCCGCCCAACGCCGCGCCCGACAAGCCGCTGACGCCGGCGGCGCGCCGCGCGCTGGAAGAGGCCGCCGCCCGGCGCACGGCGGCCGCGGAGGCCGCGCGCCCGGCGGAAGAGGGCGGCCCCAAGGGCCTGGAACCCACCCGCTTCGGCGACTGGGAGCGCAAGGGCATAGCCGTCGACTTCTAGGCCGCCTGGGCCATCTCCGCGGCCACGCGCAACGCCGCGGCCTGCGGGTCGTTGGCCGCGGTGATCGGCCGGCCGCAGACGATGTGCGAGGCGCCGGCCTTCAGCGCGTCCAGCGGCGTGGCGGCGCGGGCCTGGTCGTTCTTCGCCGACCAGTCCGGGCGGACGCCGGGCGTCACCACCAGGAAGTCGCCGCCCCCCAAAGCGCGGGCGAGCGCGGCCTCGTGCGGGCTGGCGATGACGCCGTCGCAGCCGGCGGCGATGGCCTGGTGGATGCGCCGCTCGACGAGGGCCCGGGCCGTCTCGGCATAGCCCATCTCCGCCAGGTCCTGGTCGGTGAGGCTGGTGAGGACGGTGACCGCCAGCACCTTCAGCGATGACGCACCGCGCCCGCGCACCGCGGCGGCCATCACCTGCGGCTCGCCGTGCACGGTGATGAAGTCGCAGCCGGATTGGGCGATGGCGGCCGCGGCCCGCTGCACCGTGGTGGGGATGTCGTGCAGCTTCCAGTCGAGGAACACCTGCTTGCCCTGCCCCTTCAGCTCGCGGGCCAGCGCCATGCCGTCGGTGGCGAACAGCTCCAGCCCGACCTTGTAGAAGCTCACCGCCTCGCCTAGGGCGCCCGCCAGGGCGCGGGCCTCGTCGGCTGTGGGCACGTCCAGCGGCACGATCAGGCGTCGGTCCGCGGTCACAGTGGGCTGTATCAGCGCGGCGGCGGCCATGGCGAAGGCTCCGGGCAGGAGGGCGCGAGCCGGGGGTTCGGCGCACGCGGCGATTTGGGCTAAGACCGTGGGATGATCCATTGGGACTTCGCGGTCAACTTCTTCGTCGCCCTGTTCGCCCTCCTGGACCCGGTGGGCAATGTGCCGGTGTTCGCCGCCTCCACCGTCGGCGCCACCGGGCGGGAGCGGGCGCAGATCGCCCTGGTGATCTCGATCTTCGTGCTGGGTTTCCTGACCTTCTTCTACTTCTCCGGCCTGGCCCTGCTGGCCTTCTTCGGCATCTCCCTGCCGGCCTTCCGCATCGCCGGCGGGGTGATCCTGTTCATCCTGGGCTTGAAGATGGTGGGCGACGACTTCACCTCCGGATTCGCCGACGCCGCGGAGGCCACGGCCGACGACAAGCGCACCTATGTCCGCCGCCGGGTCGAGCAGATGATCGTGCCCTTCGCCATGCCGCTGCTGATCGGCCCCGGCGCGATCTCCACGGTGATCATCTACGCCAGCCAGGCCAAGGAGTTCGGCCTGCCGGGGACCGCGCTGGGCATCGGGGCGATCTTCGCCGTATCCGTGGCCACCCTGCTGTCGTTCCTCGCCACGCCCCTGCTCTCGCGGCTGCTAGGCAAGATCGGGCTGTCGATCATCGTCCGCGTGCTGGGGCTGATCCTCTGCGCCATGGCGGTGCAGTTCCTGCTGGCGGGCGTCGCCGATTCCACCCACGGCCTGATCCGCCCCGAGGCCGCCGCGCCCTACGCGAAGTGAGCGCGCAGCGATTCATCCCGGCCAAAGCCGGGATCCGGGCGCCTAAACCTTCCGGAAGCGCGAGCCCTGCGACGCCATCAGCGCCAACGCCCAGTCGTCGGGGATCAGCTTGACCACCGCGGCGATGGCCTTGTTGGGCGCGCCCGGGACGCAGATCGGCCGGTTGGCCTCCACCGCCTCATAGCCCGCCGCCGCCACCTCGTCGGCGCCCAGCCACAGCCACGGCGGCGTCGACTGGGTGATCTGGGCCCGGGTGCCGGCCACGTCGTGGAATTCCGAATAGGTGAAGCCGGGGCACAGCGCGCTGACGTGCACGCCCTGGCCTTGCGTCTCCAGGTGCAGGCTCTGGGAGAACCGCACCCCGAAGGCCTTCACCGCGCCATAGAGGGTGTGGCCGGCGGCGCCCGGGACCAGGCCCGCGAGAGATGCGACGTTGACGATCCGCCCGAAGCCGCGGTGGACCATCCCCGGCAGCACCCGGTGCGCCAGCTCCGCCGGGGCGGTGACCATCACCTGGATCACCGCCCGCTGGTCCTCCCAGCGGGTGTCGGCATAGGCGCCCGGCAGGCCGTAGCCGGCGTTGTTTATGAGCGCGTCCACCGTGCGCCCATGGGCGGTGAGGAAGTCGAGGATATGCCCCGGCGCCTCGGCCTCGGCCAGGTCGGCCGTGACCGTGAGCGCCTCGACCCCGTAGCGCAGGGTTATTTCCTCGGCGAGCTTGTCCAGTCGGTCCGCCCGCCGGGCCGTCAACGCCAGGTCGTAGCCGTGGCTGGCCAGGATGCGGGCGAAGGCCGCGCCAATGCCGGCCGAAGCGCCGGTCACCAACGCCAGTCTGCGATCCATGTCCGCCTCCAGTCCGACCTTGCGAAACTAGGGCCGAGCCCCGGGCATTCAAGGAAAAGCGTGGCCGCGCATGCAACCGCCGCCGTGCGCGGCATTGAACGGGGTCTTGAATGGGTGTATCGCGCCCGCCGCATGACGGCATCGGGCCGCCCAAGGTGACGCCCTTCCCGTTGCCGGAGAGATTGGATGGCTGATACGGCCGGCGGCCCCCTCGAGGGGTCCGAGGAGTCGCATCGCTCCGCGCACAAGGAAACCTTCTGGGCGCTTGCGCTGGGCTCCATGGGCGTGGTGTTCGGCGACATCGGCACCAGCCCGCTCTACGCCATGCGCGAAGCCCTGCGGCACACCCGCGCAACTGTATCGCCGGAGTTGGCGGTGCTGGGGGTGGTCAGCCTGGTCACCTGGGCCCTGATCCTCATCGTCACCGTCAAATACGTCGCCTTCCTGATGCGGGCGGACAACAAGGGCGAAGGCGGCACGCTCGCCCTGATGGCGCTCGCCCAACGCTTCGTGCCCCGGCGCTCCGGCTGGGTGCTGCTGCTGGGCATGGCCGGCGCGGCTTTGTTCTATGGCGACGGCATCATCACGCCGGCCATGTCGGTGCTCTCCGCCGTGGAAGGGGTGCGCGACGCGCCGGGCGCCCCGCATGAGGTCGCCAGGCTCACCGTGCCCATCGCCGCCGGCATCCTGGTGGCCCTGTTCCTGATCCAGGCCCGCGGCACCGCCAGCGTCGCCCGCTTCTTCGGCCCGATCTGCGCGGTCTGGTTCCTGGTGCTGGCGGGGCTGGGCGTCTACCACATCGCCGAGGACCCCACGATCTTCCGGGCGCTTTCGCCGCACTACGGGATCGTCTTCCTGTGGGACAACGGCTTCCTGGGCTTCGTCATCCTGGGAAGCGTCTTCCTGGCGGTCACCGGCGCCGAGGCGCTCTACGCCGACATGGGGCATTTCGGGAAGAATCCGATCCGCGCCGCCTGGCTGGTCCTGGTGCTGCCGAGCCTGCTGCTCAACTACCTGGGCCAAGGCGCGCTGGTCATCCACCATCCCGGCGCCCATGTGGACCCGTTCTACCGGATGATCCCGCAGGCGATCTATTGGCCGGTGCTGCTCTTGGCCAACGTCGCCACCATCATCGCCAGCCAGGCGGTGATCACCGGGGCCTTCTCGCTGACCCAGCAGGCGGTGCAGCTGGGCCTCTTCCCGCGGATCTCGATCCTGCGGACCTCCGAGACCCAGGCCGGCCAGATCTATGTGCCGCAGGTCAACACCGCCCTGATGATCGGAGTGCTGGTCCTGCTCTTCCTGTTCCGCAAGTCGGAGAACCTGGCGGCGGCCTATGGTATCGCGGTGACCGGCGCGATGTTCGTCGACACCCTGCTGTTCTTCGTCATCGTGCGCTGGATGTGGAAGCGGCCGCTGTGGCAGGCGATCGGGGCGGCCAGCGGCTTCGCCATTCTCGACATCACCTTCATCTCCTCGAACCTGCTGAAAATCCCCGACGGCGCCTGGCTTCCCCTGGCGCTGGGCGCGGCCATGGTGACCATCATGTGGACCTGGACCCGCGGCGCCCAGATCCTCACCGAGAAGACCCGCCGCGATTCGGTGCCCCTGGTCGAGCTGTCGGAAATCCTCAAGGCCCGCGCGCCGCACCGCTCGCCGGGCACCGCCATCTTCCTGACCTCGGACGCCTCGATGGCCCCGGTGGCCCTGATGCACAACCTGAAGCACAACAAGGTGCTGCACGAGAAGAACATCGTGCTGACCATCGAAACCGCCGAGACCCCGCGGGTGGCCGACGACGGCCGGGTGCGGATCGAGCCGGTGAACGACGACTTCAAGAAGGTGATCATCTCCTACGGCTTCATGGAGAGCCCCAACCTGCCCAAGGCCCTGGGGCTCTGCCGCAAGCTCGGCCTGAAGTTCGACATCATGGCCACCAGCTTCTTCCTGGGGCGGCGCTCGGTGGTGCCCTCGGCCCAGTCGGGCATGCCGCTGTGGCAGGACAAGCTGTTCATCTTCCTGATGAAGAACTCCGCCAACCCCACCGACTTCTACAAGATCCCACCCGGCCGCGTGGTGGAGCTCGGAACCCAGGTGACCATCTAGGCCATGACCTGAGCGCCATGTCCTGGACCCTGTTCTTCGCCTATGCCGGCGACGCGCTTTGGGTGGTGGCCCTGGCCATCATGTTCGCCGCCTCGCGCCAGGCGTGGCGCCGGACCGAGGGGCGGGCGAGGCTGCCGTTCCTGGGCGGCCAGGCGGCGCGCGGCCTGGCGCTCTGGCTGCTGCCGGCGGCGAGCCTGGCGGCCAGCCTGTGGCTGGTGCTGCAGGCCCGGCAAGCGGCCGGCGACGCGGCGATGATCGTCTTCGGCGTGCGCGCGCTCAGCGCCTCCCTGCTCACCCTGCTCCATCTGCGATGGCTCGCGGCGGCGCTTAGGCCTTGAACGCCCATTCTTCTTGAAAGAACCGGCCGTTCGCCCTTAAAGGCGCGCGACCCTTTCCTCCCACTCTTCGTCAGGACGCCGGCGCCCATGGCCGACAAGCCCATCAAGAAGGTCGTGCTCGCCTATTCCGGCGGGCTCGACAGCTCCACCATCGTCAAGTGGCTGCAGACCGAGCTTGGCGCCGAGGTGGTGACCTTCACCGCGGACCTGGGCCAGGGCGAGGAGGTCGAACCCGCGCGGAAGAAGGCCATGACGCTGGGCGTCAAGCCGGAGAACGCCTTCGTCGAGGACGTGCGCGAGGAATTCGTGCGCGACTACGTCTTCCCGATGTTCCGCGCCAACACGGTCTACGAGGGCCAGTACCTTTTGGGCACCTCGATCGCCCGGCCGCTGATCGCCAAGAAGCAGATCGAGATCGCGCGCAGGACCGGCGCCGACGCCGTCGCGCACGGCGCCACCGGCAAGGGCAACGACCAGGTGCGCTTCGAGCTCGCCTACTATGCGCTGGAGCCCGACATCCGGGTGGTGGCGCCCTGGCGCGAGTGGAGCTTCAAGAGCCGCGAGGCCCTGCTGGACTTCGCCGAGAAGCACCAGATCCCGATCACCAAGGACAAGCGCGGCGAGGCGCCCTTCAGCGTCGACGCCAACCTGCTGCACTCCTCCTCCGAGGGGAAGGTGCTGGAGGACCCGGCTCAGGAGGCCCCCGAGTTCGTCCACCAGCGGACCATCGCGCCCGAGGACGCGCCGGACAAACCCTGCGTCTTCACGATGGATTTCGAGCAGGGCGACCCCGTCGCCATCGACGGCCAGGCGCTTTCGCCCGCCGCCCTGCTCACCCGGCTCAACCAGCTCGGCCACGACAACGGCGTCGGCCGCCTCGACCTGGTGGAGAACCGCTTCGTCGGCATGAAATCCCGCGGGGTCTACGAGACGCCGGGCGGGACCATCCTGCTCGCCGCCCACCGGGGCATGGAATCCGTCACCCTGGACCGCGGGGCCATGCACCTGAAGGACGAGCTGATGCCGAAGTACGCGTCGCTCATCTACAACGGCTTCTGGTTCGCGCCCGAGCGGGAGATGCTGCAGGCGGCCATCGACCTCTCGCAGAGGATGGTCACCGGCCAGGTGCGGGTGAAGCTCTACAAAGGCAATGTCACCATCATCGGCCGCACCAGCCCCTATTCGCTCTACGACCAGGAACTGGTGACCTTCGAGGAGGGCGCCGTGGCCTACGACCACCGCGACGCGGCCGGCTTCATCAAGCTCAACGCGCTTCGCCTGCGCGTCCAGGCCCAGCGGGACAAGCGGGTGAAGTAGCTTCCCCTCCCCGGTCCGGGGGTCTCAGGCGTCCAGGCGGTTGAACGGATAGCGGTCGCGGATCTGCGACTGGAAGAAGCGGCCCTTGGAGTCGGCCTCGACGAACGAGCGGTGCACCTCGCCCGGCACGCCGACGTAGACGTAGCGCTCGCCGCTTTCGAACCGAACGAGCAGCTTGGCGCGCTCGGCGTCATAGTCGATCTCGCGGATCGCGGTCGATTCCACCTGCATCGGCGCCTCCCGGGGCCAGTTCCGGGAAGCTAAACCCACGAGCGCGCATAGCCGGTTCCCGCCGAACCCCGATACGTGCCAAGCTGGGGCCCATGGCGAAGCTTCCTTCGCCGGAGAATTCGGGGGACGACACATGATGATGGCGCATCGCTGGGTGGCCCTGGTCACCATCCTGGCGCTCCTCACCTATTTCTGGATGTCCACACGGGTGCCGAGGGCGCGGATCAAGTGCGGCATCCACGCCCCGGCCATGACCGGCGACCCGCTGCTCGAGCGCACCATCCGGGCGCACTACAACACCCTGGAGTGGCTACCGATCTTCCTGGTCTCCCTGTGGCTGTTCGCGATCTACTGGAGCGAGGTGGTGGCCGCGGCGCTGGGGGTTGTCTGGATCCTGGCGCGGATCGCCTATGCCGTCGCCTATTCGGCGGACGCGGACAAGCGGGGGCCGGGCTTCCTGGTCCAGGCGATCACCACCGCGATCCTGCTGTTCGGCGCTCTGGGGAAGATCATCTACAGCCTCGCCACCGGCGGGATCTGACGTACCGCGTACAGTCATGAAACGCGGCAACCACAATGACGGCAAAGTGTTGTGAAGACTGGGACTGAACCCTTCGAGGGACCGTTTGCGTCGAGATTTCAAATGATCAAGACATCAGCAGCGGTGGCGACGGCCCTGGTCCTGGCGGCCGGGCTGAGCGCCTGCGTTTCGCCCACGCCCTACCAGCCCAGGGTCCGCGGCTCCGCCACCTCGGGGGGCTATTCCGAGGCGCGGATCGAGCCCAACCGCTGGCGGGTCACCTTCACCGGCAACTCGATGACCTCGCGGGAGACGGTGGAGGGCTACCTGCTCTACCGCGCCGCCGAGCTCACCTTGCAGAACGGCGACGACTGGTTCGCCATCAACGACCGGCAGACCGACGCCAAGTCGCGCAGCTATGTCGAGCCCGACCCGCTCTACCATCCCTGGTATGGCCCCGGGTTCGGCTATTGGCGGCCGGCCTGGCGGTTCCGCAGCCGCGGCTTCGGCTGGCGCACCTGGGACCCCTGGTTCGGCGACCCCTTCTGGGCCGACCGGGTGGATGTCCGCACCGTCGAGAGCTTCGAGGCCACCGCCGAGATCATCACCCACAAGGGCGCCAAGCCCGCGAACGACCCGCGCGCCTTCGACGCCCGGGCGGTGGTGGAGAACCTGAAGCCGAAGATCCAGTACCCGGCCCGGTAGGACCGGTCAGACCACGAAGGCCGCCCCGAAAAGGGCGAGGCCGACCAGGCCCAGCGCCAGCGAGCCCAGCCAGAAGGCCCTGCGCCGGGTGATGATCGCCACGGTGCAGATGGCGATGCCGACCTCCAGCAGGGTGGCCGCGGCGGTCAGCCAGTGATGGCGGTGCTCATGCAGGCGGCTCACGGCCAGGAGCTTGTCGCGTTCCGCCTCGTCCTCCTGGGCCTGTTTCTTCAGCTCGGCCTGCTTGGCCACCTGCTCCTTGGACGTGCCCTGGTACTTGGCCGCGTTCGGACCGCCGGCGTCGGCGGCGATCCCGTAGAGGTGCTTCTTGAGGCTGTCGGACTGGTATTCGCCCCAGACGTCGGTGGCCTGGTCCTGCTTGAGCACCGCCTCGCTGGAGGCGGTGATCGCCCCGCCGGCCTCGACGGTCTCCAGGCTCCCCACCGTGGCGGCCAGCACCGCCAGCACCGCGATGGTGATGGAGACCCGGCTGATGAAGGGGTCGTGCTCGTGGGCGGCGTGTTCGGCGTGCTCGGCGTGCTCGTGGGCGTCGAGCGCGGGATCGTGAGTCATCGCTGTCGTTCCCCTGGGGCCGCAGTCAGATCGGCAGAGCACGCCTCGGCCCGCCGTCGGGCCGTCGGCCCCGGCCTCTTATACGGAGATTCGAACGATCGGCCCCAACCTCAAGCGAACACGGTTCCTCAACCATCACCGGTGAATCCTGGCGGCAAAGCCCTCGCGGGAGCCTCGACATGCGCAGAACCCTACTTTCGGCGGCCTTGCTGGCGATTTCCCCGGCGGCCCACGCCATCGACCTGGGGCCGCTGGCGCCGGCGGCTGACGGCAAGGTGCAGTGCTATTCCCCGAACACGGCGGCCAAGTCCTGCCAATCCATCGGCGCCTTCAGGGTCACGCCGGCCGGGGTGATCGAGAACGAGGCGACGGTCATGGTCTCCTCCAGTCCGCTCGTCGTCATGACCACCCGCTCGGCGGTCCAGATCAAGGGCGGCGGAGACTGCGGCGTCTTACGCGCCAACGATATCGCCTCGGCGAGCTTCTTGCTGGAGGGCCGGCCTGCCGCGCCGGACCGCACCGCGGCGCTGCGAACGTCCATGCTCAACACCATGCGGCCGATGATCGGCCACGAGATCTGCGTCTTCTACCGTCCGCAGGGCGAGGCGTTCCTGGCCACCTCCACGGTGGACTCCCGGCCGCGGCCTGAGATGGATCAGAAAGTCCTGTGGGTGTCCCCCGCCGACGGCTGGAAGGTCGGCTTCTAGAAGCCCCCGGCTCGAAAGCAAAAGCGCCGCCCCAGGGGCGGCGCCAAGCGTCTGATTTCAGACGGCGTATTTGGAGCGGGCGAAGAGATTCGAACTCTCGACCCCAACCTTGGCAAGGTTGTGCTCTACCACTGAGCTACGCCCGCGCGCTCCTCGAGGCCGATGGTCCGCCCCGAAAATTCGAGAGGCGGCTTATGGCAGACGCCCCTACCCTTGGCAAGCGGCCTTGGGGGCGGCCGTCAACGCCCGAATCGCGGGGTCTTCAGGCGGCGCTTGTTGACGTGGTCCTCGCGGGCCGGCGCGACCTCCTCGGGGTACTCGCCCTTGAAATAGTAGCGCTGCCAGGCCTCCTTGGTGGCCTCCGGGTCCTGGCGGAAAATCCGCTGGTTGAACTCCGTGCGGTGCTTTTCCCAGACGCTGTACTGGTGGGCCAGCTCGGGATTGGAATCGAGCCGTTTGATCACCGGCTGGATGTCGTGCAGGAACTTGTCCTGGATCAGGGTGATGAAGCAGAAGGGTTCGCCCTTCTCGAAGCGCACCTTGCCAGGCCGCGTGAACAGCCAGTTCATCGTGAACGGGAAGGGCAGCCAGTCGGTCTCGACCACGCCGGCCAGCGGCTGGATGCCGTCCTTGACGTGGTTCGGCGCGCCCATGGCCATCATCGACCAGCCGGGCGGCGTCTTGAACATATAGCCCGTGTGCATGGTCACCACGCCGTGGCTGAAGTGGCTCTTGGCGAAGCGGCTGAAGTGCGGATGCGGGGTGTCGGTGGAAAGCCTGATGTCGTCCTGGTGGATGCCGCCGTTCCATTCGGCGGTGAAGGCCATCGGACAGAGAATCTCCCACCCCGAGGTGTTGGCCATGTTCATCGGCAGGCAACGGTAGGCGTGGCGCGCCGAGAACGCGTCCATCCAGGCGCGGGACTGGCGGCCCGCCACGATCTCCGGCGGGGTCACCCCCGGCTCGACGGTGGGGTAGCATTCCAATTCCAGGGCGGGCATCGGCGGCGGCGACCTCGTGGCGGCGACAGGCAAAGACCTAAAGCAGCGGGTCGCCTTCGCGTCCAGTTCGGCTATTGAAGCCACGATGAACGCCCGCCCCAAGACCCGGCCGGACCTGATGGCTCTGCTGCACGACCTTGGCGTCGAGAGCCGCACCCATGAACACCCGGCCGTCTTCCGGGTCGGCGAGGGCGAGGCGGTCAAGGCTCAGATTCCCGGCGCCCACACCAAGAACCTGTTCCTGAAGGACGCCAAGGACCAGCTCTGGCTGATCTCGGCGGCGGACCGCACGGCGATCGACCTGAAGCGGCTGCACACGGTGATCGGTTCGGCCAGGCTCTCCTTTGGCGACCCCGAGCTGATGGAAGCGACCCTGGGCGTCACCCCGGGCTCGGTCACCGCCTTCGCCCTGATCAACGACACCGGCCATCGGGTGCGGTTCGTGCTGGACAAGGTGTTGGCCGACGCGGACCGGGTGAACTTCCATCCCCTGACCAACACCGCCACCACCGGCATCGACCAGGCGGGCTTCCGCCGGTTCCTGGCCGCGGTGGGCGCGACCCCGCTGGTCGTCGATTTCACCGCCATGGCGGTGGTGGAAGAGGCGGGCGCGCGTTGAAGCCGCCGCCGGTCGGGACCATCTTGGCGGGCGAGACGTTCATGGATTTCGAGCTTTCGAGGACTTCAGCATGAGCCTGATCGGGGAAACCGCCGGCCCGCCCGCCGCTGAATTGATCAAGGACGCCACCGACGCCAGCTTCGCCGCCGACGTGATCGACGCCTCCCGGGACCAGCCGGTCATCGTCGATTTCTGGGCGACCTGGTGCGGCCCCTGCCGGCAGCTCGGCCCGGCGCTGGAAAGGGCGGTCTCCGCGGCCAAGGGCAAGGTGAAGCTGGTCAAGGTGGATATCGACAAGAACCCGGCCTACGCCGGCCAGCTGCGGGTGCAGTCGATTCCCGCCGTGTTCGCCTTCGTCGACGGCCAGCCGGTGGACGGTTTCACCGGCGCCCTGCCCGAGAGCCAGGTGAAGGCCTTCGTCGACAAGCTCGCCAAGCTGGCCAGGGGCGGGCCGTCGCCCATCGACGAGGTGCTGGCGCTCGCCAAGGAGTCGCTGGAGCTTGGCGACATGGGCGGGGCGGCCCAGGCCTACGCCCAGGTGCTACAGGCGGATCCCAAGAACCCCAAGGCGCTGGGCGGGCTCGCCAAGGTCTACATGGCCTCCGGCGACGCCGAACGGGCCCGCGAGGTGCTGGCCATGGCCCCTCCCGAGGCCAAGGACCCCGACCTCGACAGCGTCCGCGCGGCCCTGTCGCTGGCCGCCGAGGCGCCCTCCGACACCGCCGCCTTCGAGGCGCGGCTCGCCAAGGACGCCCATGACCACGGGGCGCGATTCGAGCTCGCCAAGGCGCTGGCCGGCCGCCACAAGCTGGCCGAGGCCGCCGACCACCTGCTGACCATCATCGAGCAGGACCGCGCCTGGAACGAGGAGGCGGCTCGCAAGCAGCTGCTCACCGTCTTCGAGGCGGCCGGCCCGATGTCCGAGGTGGCCCGCAACGGCCGCCGGCGGCTGTCGGCCATCCTGTTCAGCTAGCCCTACCCCGCAAAGGACCAGCCGAAAGGCGTTTCCGATGTCGTCCTACCGCCGCACGGCCGACCTGCCGCAGATGATCCCGGTCTTTCCCCTGGACGGCGCCCTGCTGCTGCCCGGCGGCGACCTGCCGCTGCAGATCTTCGAGCCGCGCTACCTCAACATGATCGACGACGTCATGGCCGGCGACCGCATCGTCGGCATGATCCAGACGCGGCCTGGCGGCGACCGCATGCGGCCCAAGCTCTCCGACGTGGGCTGCGCGGGCCGGGTCACCAGCTACGCCGAGACCCCCGACGGCCGTTACCTGATCACGCTGACCGGCGTGTGCCGCTTCGACGCCGGCGATGAGCTGATCATCCCGACGCCCTATCGGCAACTTCGCGCCAGCTACGACCGCTTCGAGGCCGACCTGGCGGACGACGGGGAGGCTCAGGCGCCGGAAGCCGCCCGCGGCCGTTTCGCCAAGGCCCTCAAGCGCTACCTGAACCGCCGCGAGCTGGACATCGACTGGGAAACCGCCCAGTCCGCCCCGCTGGAAGCCCTGGTGAACAGCCTGGCCATGGGTCTGCCGTTCGAGCCCGCCGAGAAGCAGGCGCTGCTGGAGGCCCCGACCCTGGCCGGGCGGTTCGAGACGCTCTCCACCCTCCTGGAGATCGACGGTGAGGACGCCGATGACGACGGCCATTCTTTACAGTAGTAATATCTCCGCAGGAGCTTCCCGGCCATGAGCGAGACCCCCGCCACCGACGTCGCGCCCCTCGCCGAAGTGGACGTGGACCCGCGCCTGCTGGAGATCCTGGTCTGCCCGGTGACCCACGGCCCGCTGGAGCTCGACCGCGCCAAGGGCGAGCTGATCAGCCGCTCGGCCCGCCTGGCCTATCCGATCCGCGACGGCGTGCCGATCATGCTGCCGGAAGAGGCCCGCGAACTGGCCGATGGCGACTAGGGCCGCCAGGGACTACGGGAGCGTCCGCCGCTTCGGCATGGCGCACGTGGTCGGCGCGGTGGTGGTGATCGGCGCCGGCGTCGCCATGGTGACCTTCGAACTGGTCCGCGACCGCAAGGCCGACGTCGCCACCGCCCAGGCCTGGGACATCAAGGGTCCGCCCTGCCCCGCCCTGACCGAGGCCCAGTGGACCGCCAGGCGCCTGCTGGCGCCTAAGACCTTCGACTACGACGGCGCCACGCTCGGCCGCTGGTCCGGCGACGCCTCCTGCTCCGACGTGAAGGCCGGCGGCGGCAAGGGCCTGCGCACCGACCGCATCTGCCAGTTCGCCAACCCGACGGTGATCACCGTGACGACGCCCGCCGGCCGCTGGTTCTACAACGTGGGCGTCGCCCAGCCGGCGACGGTGTCGATCCACCGCGACCAGGCGCGGTGCGTCCTGGCGGGCAAATTCACCTTGCAGAGCGAATAGGCGCGCGGGCGCGGCGTGCAACTCGCAGGTCGACAAAGGCCGGTCATCCCGGACGGCCGAAGAGCCGATCCGGGACCCAGGGACGACCGCACAGCCTGAACCCCTGGGTCCCGGCTCTCCGCTGCGCTTCGGCCGGGATGACAGAGCTTTGTGGCGCTCCCATTCTTCAGGAATGGGAAAACTCCTTAAACCTCATGGCGAGACTGCAGCTTGGGCTTTGGGGCTGGTCAAGGACGAGGGCGAAGCCCTCGCCGCGCGGCGGCGCTGCCCAAGGGCAGCGTCCTTGAGCAGACCCGAAGCCCAAGCAAGATTGGCGGCCGTGGATTTAAGGGTTGGGGTGTTTGGCGCTATGGTAAAGGTGGTCATCCTCAAACGGCCCAGACCCTGATGAGCGGACGCTATCGACTACTTCTCGCCGTTCCCTTGGCGGTACTGGTCTCCAGCCTAGCCATGGTGATCGAGATAACTTTGGCTAACAATTCAATCTCGGCCTTCTTGAAACCGAGCTATTGGGAGAGCGGCACCCTCTTCGTCGGGATATATATCATCCCTCTGGGCCTAGTGCCGGGGTTGCTCTTGCATGCCTTTTTCGTGCGTCTCCGCTGGAGTTCGCTCTGGCAGTATTCGCTTGCGGGGCTTTTCCTAGGGGCGGCGTGGGCCACCATCTTCTACCAGTGGATAGGTGTCGGCGGCGAGTTCATGGCCGGCATCGTCGCGGCAGCGTTATTTGGCACGGCGACGTTCTGGGTATCGAGGCGACCAGACAGGATCGATCCTCGCGCGGCCGCTGCCTAAAGCGCCTCCCCCTTCAGCAACAGCGGCAAATCCCCCACCGCGCCGCCGGCCTCGGTCATGAAGAACCGCCGCGCCGGGCCGATGCGGTTCACCGCCGCCATGCCGGCGCCTCTGGCCAGCCGCAGGAGCGGGTTGTCGTTGGAGAACAGGCGGACGAAGGCGTCCATGCCGGCGCTGAGCGTAATGGTGTCGAACCGGCGCCAGGCGGCATAGCGCTCCAGGACCGCCTCGGAGCCGATGTCCTCGCCCAGACGCTGGGCCTCCACCAGCACCTGCGCCAGCGCCGCCGCGCCCTTTAGCCCGAGGTTCAGGCCCTGGCCGGCGATGGGATGCACCCCGTGGGCGGCGTCGCCCAGCAGGGCGGCGCGCGGCGTCGTGAACCGTTCGGCGAGCTGCAGGCTGAGCGGATAGGTGAACACCGGCCCCTCGACCGTGACCTCGCCCAGGAAGTCGCCGAACCGGCGCATCAGGTGGGTATGGAAAACCTCCGGCCGCGCGGCCTTGAGCGCGGCGCCCCGCGCGCGGCTCTCGGTCCAGACCAGGCTCGCGCGCTGGTCGGTGAGCGGCAGGATGGCGAAGGGCCCGCCCGGCAGGAAGTACTCGTGCGCCACGCCCTCGTGCGGCCGCTCCAGGCGTACGGTGGCCACCACGCCGGTCTGCGGATAGTCCCAGCCCACGGCGCCGATCCCGGCCTCGCTGCGGATCACCGAGCCGCGGCCCTCGGCGCCGACGGCCACCGGCGCGCGCAGCGTCCGCCCGTCAGCCAGGGTCACCACCGCCTCGCGCGGCCCGAAGGCGGCCTTGGCGACCTTGGCCGGCGCCAGCACCGTGACCCCCGCATCCATCACCGCCTTGGCGAGGCCCGCGCGGATGTGCCGGTTCTCCAGCAGGTAGCCCAGGGGCTCGCCGTCGGATGAGTCGGCGATCTCCGCGCTGTCGAAGCGCAGGAAGAAGGGCCCGGGGCCGCCACGGGCCGCCGCCCCCGGGGTCTTGCCGTCGGTCACCAGGATCTGCTCGATCCGTTGGGCGTGAGGGGTCAGCGCCGCGCCGACGCCCAGCGCCTTCCACTGCCGGAAGGCGGCATAGGCGATGGCCGAGGCCCGCCCGTCGAAGGTCGGCGCAACCTGGGCGTCGAACACCACCGGGTCGATCAGCACCGACCTCAGCCCGGCCTGGTGCAGCGCCAGCGCCAGGGTGGCGCCCGCGATCCCGGCGCCGGCGATGATGACGTCGATGTCCTGGGGGACGCCGGCCGCGCTCATCGGGTCAGCCTTCCGCCTCGTCCTCGGTGAAGCCCATGATGTGGAAGCCGGCGTCGACGTGCACCAGCTCGCCGGTGGTGGACTTGCCGAGGTCGGAGAGCAGCCAGAGCGCCGCGCCGGCGACGCCCTCCATGGAGGTGTCCTCCTTCATGGCCGAGAGGTTGCGCCCCTTGGCCAGCATCGCGCGCCCACCCTGGATGCCGGCCAGCGAGAGGGTGCGCATGGCGCCCGGCGAGAGCGCGTTCACCCGGATGCCCCTGGGACCCAGGTCGCGGGCGGCGTAGCGGGCCGCGGCTTCCAGCGCGGCCTTGGCGACCCCCATGGTGTTGTAGTTCGGGATCGCCCGCTCCGAACCCATGTAGGTGAGCGTGACGATCGAGCCGCCGTTGGGCATCAGGGCCGCGGCGCGCCGCGCGCAGTCGGCGAAGCTGTAGACCGAGATCTCCATGGCCTGCAGGAAGCCGGCGCGCGAGGCGTTCTCCACGAACGAGCCGCTGATCTGGTCGCGCGGGGCGTAGGCGATGGCGTGGACGAAGAAGTCGATGGACCCAAAGGCCTTCTCCACGGCCGCGAATCCGGCGTCCATGGACGCGTCGTCGGTGACGTCGGCGGGCGCCAGCACCTTGATCTCCAGGCTGTCGGCCAGCGGCTGCACGCGGCGCTCCATGCCAGGCAGGTGGAGGAGCGCGATCTCCGCCCCCTGGGCGGCCAGTTGGCTGGCGATGCCCCAGGCGATGGACTGGTGGTTGGCCACCCCGGTTACGATCCCGCGCTTGCCGCGCATGAGCTCGCCCTTGGGCATCTGATAGTCGTCGGCCACGGATCGGGTCTCCTTGCGCCTTTTCGATCGTCGGATGGGTTTGTGGACGGGGGCGCGGCCGAGGGCAAGCATATCGCCGCCTTCATTTCGGCCGACGGCTGGGGGTAAGAGGGGCGGGCCGCCCGGCGTTCCCGTGGCTGCGGCGCCGGCCTCGAAGTTCCCGAATGATCGACATCCCGCTCGTCAAGTCGCCGCGCCGCGCGCCCCAGCGCCTGATGGCCGCGCTTCGCCAGCGGCTGCGCACCAGCGAGCTGTGGCTGATCGCGCTCTCGGTGCTGGTGGGCGCGGCGGCCGGGCTGCTGGCGGTGATCCAGAGCGACCTGGCGCACGGGCTGCAGGCCCTGCTCTACGGCATCGGCTTCGACCAGCGGCTGAGCGCGGCGGGCAGGATCAGGCCGCTGGCGGCGCTTTGGCTCTCGGCGGGCGGCCTGGCGCTGGGAGTCTTTTCCTGGCTCGTGCGGCGCCGGCGCTCCGGCGGCCTGGTGGACGTGGTGGAGGCCAACGCCCTGCATGGCGGAGTGCTCGGCCTGCGCGACAGCCTGGTGGTCTGCGCCCAGACGGTGCTGTCCAACGGAGTGGGCGCTTCGGTGGGCCTGGAGGCGGCCTACGCCCAGGCCGGCGGCGCCGCCGCGTCGAAGGCCGGGCAGTGGCTGAAGCTGCGGCGCCACGACATGCGAATCCTGGTGGGCGCCGGCGCCGGCGCGGCGATCGGGGCGGCGTTCGGGGCGCCCTTGACCGGCGCCTTCTACGCCTTCGAGATCGTCATCGGCTCCTATACCCCCTCGGCCATCGCCCCGGTCGCCGCCGCCTGCCTGACCAGCGTCATGGCGGCCAAGGCGGCGGGCGGCACGCCCTATTCCATCGGCATCCACTCCGGCAATTCGCCCAACGCCGTCGGCTACGCCCTCTATTCGGGACTGGGCCTGGTCTGCGCGCTCTTGGGCGTGGCGATCATGCGCCTGGTCGCCCTGGTGGAGCGCCTGGTGCGCAACTCGCCGATCCCCGCGGTCATTCGGCCCGCTATCGGCGGGCTGCTGCTGGGTGGCCTGGCCGTGGCCTCGCCGCAGACCCTCTCGGCCGGCCACGGCGCCCTGCACCTCGACCTGGCGGTGGGCGTGCCGCTGATCATCCTGGGCATCGTGCTGCTGCTGAAGACCGCGGCCTCGGTGGTGTCCCTGGGCTTCGGCTTCCGCGGCGGCCTGTTCTTCGCCTCGCTGTTCCTGGGAACCCTGGTGGGCCAACTCTATGCCGGCGCCGCCGATCTCTCCGGAATCGCCACCCTGACGCCCGAGAACGCCGCCCTGGTGGGCATGGGGGCGCTGGCGGTGAGCGTGGTCGGCGGGCCGCTGACCATGTCCTTCCTGGTGCTGGAGACCACCCGGGACTTCGGCGTCGCCGCCGCGACCCTGGCCGCGGCGCTGATCGCGTCGACCATCGTGCGCGAGCGCTTCGGCTATTCCTTCTCCACCTGGCGGCTGCACCTGCGCGGCGAGACCATCCGCAGCGCCCGCGACGTCGGCTGGATGCGGACCCTCACCGCCGGGCGGATGATGCGCCGCAACGGGCCGACGCTCGCCGCCGGCGCAACGGTCGCCGAGTTCCGCCGGCAATACCCCTTGGGCGGCGCCTCCCGGGTGATCCTCACCGGCGGCGACGGCCGCTACGCCGGCCTGGTGCTCACCGCCAGCGCCTATGCCGAGGGCGTGGAGCCGGAGACCCCCATCGACGTCCTGGCGGTCAACGAGGACGCGACCCTCTCGCCGGAGATGAACATCGAAGCGGTCATGCGCGCCTTCGAGGCCGCCGAGACCGAGGAGCTGGCGGTGGTCGACGGAGACGGCAAGGTGCTGGGCCTGCTGGCCGAGGCCTACGTCACCCGCCGCTACGCCAGCGAGCTCGAGAAGCAGCACCTCGACCTCTACGGCGAGGGGCGGGATTAGGTCAGTCCGCCCGCGCCATCACCAGGCAGCCGTTGGTGCCGCCGAAGCCGAAGCTGTTGCTCATCACCGTCTCCATGGGCTTGTCGGAGCGCTCCAGGAGGATCGGCAGGTCGGCGAATTCCGGGTCGAGGGTCTCGATGTTGGCGCTCTTTGCGGCGAAGCCGTTGTTGAGCATCAGGAGGCAGTAGATCGCCTCCTGGGCGCCGGCCGCGCCCAGGCTGTGGCCGGTGAGCGACTTGGTGGACGAGATCAGCGGTGGCTTCGCGCCAAACACCTGGCGAATGGCCTCCATCTCGCGGCTGTCGCCCACCGGGGTCGAGGTGCCGTGCGGGTTCAGGTAGTCGATGGTCCGCCCGCCGATGGTCGACATGGCGAGCTTCATGCAGCGCACCGCGCCCTCGCCGGATGGGGCCACCATGTCGAAGCCGTCGGAATTGGCGGCGTAGCCCACGATCTCGCCCAGGATCTTCGCCCCGCGGGCCTTGGCGTGCTCGTACTCCTCCAGCACCACGATGCCGCCGCCGCCGGCGATGACGAAGCCGTCGCGGTCCTTGTCGTAGGCGCGGCTGGCCATGGCCGGGGTCGCGTTGAAGTTGGAGCTCATGGCGCCCATGGCGTCGAACATCACGCTGAGCGTCCAGTCGAGCTCCTCCACGCCGCCGGCGAAGACGACGTCCTGCTTGCCCATGGCGATCTGCTCGTAGCCCACCCCGATGCAGTGGGCAGAGGTGGCGCAGGCGGACGAGATCGAGAAGTTCAGGCCCTTGATCTTGAACCAGGTGGCCAGCACCGCGCTGGCGCCCGAGCTCATCGCCTTGGGCACCGCGAACGGGCCGACCCGCTTGGGGCCCTTGGTGCGGGTGATCTCGGCGGCCTCGACGATGGCCCGGGTCGAGGGCCCGCCGGAGCCGACGATCAGGCCGGTGCGTTCGTGGGAGACCTCGGCCTCCTCAAGGCCGGCGTCGGCGATCGCCTGCTCCATGGCGATGTGGCCAAAGGCCGTGCCTTGCGCCAGGAACCGCGCGGCGCGGCGGTCGACCATCGATTCCCAGTCAATCTGCGGCGGGGCGTGCACCTGGCAGCGAAAGCCGAGCTCGGCGTATTCCGGCGCGGCGACCACGCCCGACTTCGCCTCGCGCAAGGAGGCGAGCACCTCGTTGGCGTTAGCGCCGATCGAGGAGACCACTCCCATTCCGGTGACCACGACGCGGCGCATGGTTTCCTTCCGACTGCGCGGCTCTAGGACCGCTGGGAGAGACCGACGCGGAGATCCAGCGCCGTATAGATAGGCGTTCCGTCGGCTTCCAGAACCCCATCGCCGACGCCCATCACAAGGCGCCTGTTTATGACGCGCTTCATGTCGATCTTGTAGGTGACCTTCTTGATGTTCGGGGTGACCTCGCCGCCGAACCGGACTTCGCCGCAGCCCAGCGCGCGGCCGCTGCCCTTGCCGCCGATCCATCCCAGGTAGAAACCCACCAGCTGCCACAGGGCGTCCAGGCCCAGGCTGCCCGGCATCACGGGGTCCCCCAGGAAGTGGCAGTCGAAGAACCAGAGGTCCGGATGGATGTCGAACTCGGCCTCGATATAGCCCTTGCCGTGGGCGCCGCCGGTGTCGTCGATCATGGTGATCCGGTCGAACAGCAGCATCGGCGGGGCCGGCAGCTGGGCGTTGCCCGGCCCATACATCTCGCCGCGGGCGCACGACATCAGCTCGTCGAAGCTGTAGTGATCCTTCGCCTTGGGCTCTGTCATCGTCCGTCCCGCAATCTCAAGGGCTTGGCCCTAGCAGAGCCACACCCGACGCTCAATGGCGGTTCAAGAGCCGGCCTGACGGCACTGGAGGGTGTCGGTGGTGCCCCAGAGCACCCCCTCCCGCACCCAGCCGGAGGCATGGTCGGCGCGCACCTTGCACCAGCCCTTCTCGCAGCGGTCCAACGCGGCGAGCGAATGGGAGTTCAAATAGGCCGCGGCGCGGAACCCGTCCTTGGGCCGCTTCAGGAGCGCCACCGGCTGGCCGGTGGTGTTCATGGTGGTGCGCCGCCCGTCGGTGGTGCGCTTGTGCACCCAGGCCAGCGCGCCTTGCGGGTCGCAGACCCGGCGCCACTCGCTGGTCTCGGCGATCACCTGCAGGGGCAGGCCGCGCACCCGATAGACGAACAGCAGCCGGTGGTCGTCGCCAGGCCCCGAGCGGGCGTTGACCTTGTCGAACTTCAGGGAGACGTAGCGCGGCACCGGCATGCCGGAGGGCGTCTGGCGCTCGGCCGGCTTTTCCGGGACCCTTGCCGCCTGCCCGATTCCGATGGCCAGGACGGCCCCCGCCAGGCCGAGCGCCGATGTCAGCAGCAAACCACGCTTCGCCGGGATCAATCGCTGCGCCTCGCCTTGGCCGTCCGGGGCGCCTTTGCTAGAGGTTCCAGCATCACGGAAGCGCCGGTGAAGCGGCGCATGGAAACGCGCCCCCCTTCACCGCCTCCAATCTCAAGTCAGACATGGCCGCCCGCAAGCCGAAAGTCATCGTCACGCGCAAACTCCCCGATCCGGTGGAGACGCGCATGCGCGAACTGTTCGACACCGAGCTCAACCTGACGGACGAGCCCATGTCCCGCGCCCAGCTGGCCGACGCTGTGGGCCGGGCCGACGTCCTGGTCCCCACCATCACCGACAAGATCGACCAGGCCCTGCTGGGCAAGGCCGGACCGAAGTTGAAGGTGGTGGCCAACTTCGGGGCCGGCGTCGACCACATCGACGTGGCGGCGGCCAACGCCAGGGGGATCACCGTCACCAACACGCCGGGCGTGCTGACCGAGGACACCGCCGACCTGACCATGGCGCTGATCATGGCGGTGGCCCGCCGCCTCGTTGAAGGGGCCAACGTCACCCAGGCCGGCGACTACCAGGGCTGGACCCCCACCTGGATGCTGGGCCACCGGATCACCGGCAAGCGGCTGGGGATCATCGGCATGGGGCGCATCGGCCAGGCGGTGGCCCGCCGCGCCCGCGCCTTCGGCCTCCAGATCCACTACCACAACCGCAAGCCCGTCTCCCCGCGCATCGCCGACGAGCTGGAGGCCACCTACTGGGAGAGCCTCGACCAGATGCTGGGCCGCACCGACATCGTGACGGTCCATTCGCCCCATACGCCGGCCACCTACCACCTGCTGTCGGCGCGGCGGCTGAAGCTGTTGCAGCCCCACGCCATCCTGATCAACACCGCCCGCGGCGAGATCATCGACGAAACGGCGCTGGCTGAGCTCTTGAAGGCCGGCGCCATCGCCGGCGCCGGCCTCGACGTCTTCGAGTTCGAGCCGAAGATCAATCCGAAGCTCATGAACTTGCCCAACGCGGTGCTGCTGCCCCACATGGGCTCGGCCACCATCGAGGGGCGCATCGACATGGGCGAGAAGGTGATCATCAACATCCGCACCTGGATGGACGGCCACAAGCCGCCCGACCGGGTCATTCCGTCGATGCTCTAAGAAGCCTCCGCCGCACGCTGCCGCTACGGGGGAGGTCTTTGATTGCCGCACACCGGGCAGTCCGGATCGGCGCCCACCTTCACGGTGCGGGTCTCCGCCGAAAGCGCGTCATAGATCAGCAGCCGGCCGGCGAGCGGCTCGCCGGCCCCGGCTATCAGCTTGATCGCCTCCAGCGCCATCATCGAGCCGACGACGCCGGCCAGGGCGCCCACGACGCCCACCGCTACGCAGGTCTCGGCCTCCGGCGGGATCTCCGGCACCAGGCAGCGGTAGCAGGGCTTGCCTTCGAACACGCCGACCTGCCCCGTCCAGCGGCCGATGGCCCCGGAGATCAGCGGCTTGCCATGGCGCACGCAGGCGGCGTTGACCTCATAGCGGACCGCGAAGTCGTCGGTGCCGTCCAGCACCAGGTCCACACCCTCACATAATTCGTCAGCGGTCGAAGCATCGAAGGCGCCGTTGTAGCCGGCCACGAAGATATGCGGGTTGAGCGCCGCCAGCCGGTCAGCCGCGGCCTCGGCCTTGGGCCGGCCCACGTCGTCCTCGGCATAGAGGATCTGGCGCTGCAGATTGGAGCGGTCGACGTCGTCCGGGTCCACCAGGATCAGGGTCCCGACCCCGGCGGCGGCCAGGTAGAGGGCGACGGGCGAGCCCAGGCCGCCGGCCCCGACGATCAGGGCGCTGGCCGCCTTCAGCTTCTGCTGGCCGGGGCCGCCCACCTCGCGCAACACCAGGTGGCGCGCATAGCGTTCGATCTCGACGTCGGTGAAGACCATGGGCCATATCTTGGCTTTACCGTCCGCCGGCGCAACCGCCATGGCGGGGCCGGAGCCGGGAAGGGACGAGATTCAGCCCCGCTCGCGGCGGGCTTCCCAGATCGCCTGCTCCAGGGCCTTGGCGAACTCGCCGCGTTCGCGAGGGCTGAGCGCCTGCGCGACGTCGACTTGCTTGCCGGAGAGCGCCAGGCGCAGGCCGATGGTGCGGTCCTCTTCCTTCTCCACGGCCACGCGGGTGAAGGCGGTGGGGCTTTCCCAGACCACGCGGGTCCAGTTGGGCGCCTCGTGGGTCACCACCACGTCGCGGGCGGTGATGGTCACCCGCTCGATCCGCCGGGCGCCCGCGTAGCTGACCATGAAGGCCACGATCACCGCCAGCACGTCGATGCCCAGGAACAGCGGCACCAGCACCGCGCCCATGTAGACGAACACCGCCGCCGAGCAGCAGTTGGCGAGCGTCACGACCGTGATCAGGATGATGAAGCCGCGCTCGGAGAGCGAGCGGTGCGGCGTGATCACCGCGTCCATGTAGGTCTGGCCGATCATCAGGCCCGGACCATAGGCCCGGAAACCGCCTTGGCGGAAGGGGGCGCGGCGGCCATCTTGCGGCTCGCATGGCCAAGACCCCGACCCGCCGGAAAGCCCGGCCCCGCCCGAAACGCCTCAAGCCCGCCGAACAGGCGCGCATCGCCGAGATCTTCCGCCGCTTCGAGGACCAGGAAAGCGATCCGCGCACCGAGCTCGACTATGCGAGCCCGTTCGAGCTGGTGACCGCCGTGGCGCTGTCGGCCCAGGCCACCGACGTCGCGGTGAACAAGGCCACGGCGAAGCTCTTCAGGGTCGCCGACACCCCGCGGAAGATGCTAGCGCTGGGCGAAGAGGGCCTGAAGCCCTTCATCTCGTCCATTGGGCTCTACAATTCCAAGGCGAAGAACGTCATCGCCATGAGCCGCATCCTGGCGGAGCAGCACGGCGGCGAGGTTCCCCTGGACCGCGAAGCCCTGCAGGCCTTGCCGGGCGTCGGGCGCAAAACCGCCTCTGTGGTGCTGAACGAGCTGCGCGTCGAGCCGGCGATCGCCGTCGACACCCACGTCTTCCGCGTCTCCCACCGCCTGGGCCTGGCCACCGGCAAGACCCCCGACCAGGTGGAGGCGGAGCTGATGGCTGTCGTCCCTGAGGACGGCAAGACCCGCGCCCACCACTGGCTGATCCTGCACGGCCGCTATGTCTGCACAGCCCGCCGGCCGAAGTGCGAGGACTGCGTGGTGGCGGACCTCTGCCCCAGCCGGCATCTGTTCGTGGGGAAGTAGCACTGGCGATAGGTCAGACGAACGCGCCTTGGCCCCCGAAGAGGTTGCGGCTGTTCTGGTTGAGTGATTCACTTTGGGTTGCGAGACCCTACCGATTCGCCTGGGCGCCAACCCAACGACGGATCAATTTGCACAACGGCTGTTGATCGGCCGCCCCGCGAATCGGATTGTACCGAAACGCGAGGTTCACGTCATGTCCGCCGAACTGGATCGGCAACTCGAAATCTACCGCCAGTGTCGCCCGCAGATGCTCGCAGACGACAAGATGGGATGGGCTTTAGTGGCGCGCGAAGCGCATGTGCAGGTTTTCGACGAATTCGACAGCGCGGCGCGCTACGCTGACGAACACTATCCGGACGAACAGGTGTTGATCCGCCATACGTCCGATCAGCGTGGCGTGGCGCCGTTCATCGTCGCCAAGACCTAAGACCGAGCATCGCCAGATCGCTACGCCTGCGCCAAGTCGATGAAGTGCCGGTCGGTGGGATCGGCGGGGGCTCGATCAACGCCAAAGTCTATAGCAGGTCACTTAGGGTGCCTGATTTGGGTTTCGAGAAAACGATGCCGCTCTACGCCGTGGATTGGGACCCAACGAGCCACACCGTGCTGCTTGGTAGGTCGTTTCTGAAGTACTTCGTGTTTCGATACGACGGCCCCAGCGAAGTCTTCCACTTCTCGGCGCCGCTCGGCGGTGGCTAGAGCACGATGGGTTTTGATGGAACCATCAAAACCCTGAATCGTGCTCGCAAGTTTAGGCGACGACCCTGTTCTTCCCGTTCTTGATTGATTCAATCAAAACGGGACAGGGTCTAGCGCAACGCGTTGCCGCGAACGCTAATTTCCTCTAATCCCCGCCCTCGCCTCCGCCGACGGAAAGTCTTGGAATGCCAGACCTCTACGACGTCGCCGCCATCGGCAACGCCATCGTCGACGTGATCGCGCCGGCGGAGGACGCCTTCCTGGCGGCCAACGCGCTGGACAAGGGCGCCATGATGCTGGTGGACCAGGCCCGCTCGGCCGAGCTCTACGGCAAGATGGCCAAGGGGGTGGAGACCTCCGGCGGCTCGGCCGGCAACACCATCGCCGGCGTCGCCAGCTTCGGCGGCAAGGCGGCCTACCTGGGCAAGGTGGCCGACGACGCGCTGGGCCGGACCTTCACCGCCGAGATGCGCGCCATCGGCGCCCATTTCGAGCCGACGCCCCTGGTGGGCGGTCCCGCCACCGCGGTCTCGATGATCAACGTCACCCCCGACGGCCAGCGCACCATGTGCACCTTCCTAGGGGCCTCGGTGGAATTCACCGACGCCGACGTGGTCCCCTCGGTGATCGAGAGCGCCAAGATCGTCTACCTGGAGGGCTACCTGTTCGACGCCGAGCCGGCGCGGAAGGCCTTCGCCAAGGCGGCAGCGCTGGCCCGGGGCTCCGGACGGATGCTGGCGCTCACCCTTTCCGACGGCTTCGTGGTGGACCGCCACCGCGGCGGGCTCCTGGCCTTCATCGAAAGCCAGGTGGACCTGGTGTTCGCCAACGAGGTGGAGATCACGTCGCTGTTCGAGACCGCCAGCTTCGACGAGGCCATGCGCGAGATCACGCTCCGCGCCAAGCTCGCTGCGGTGACCCGCAGCGAGCAGGGGTCCACCATCGTCACCAACGCCGAGACCTTCCACGTGCCGGCCTATCCGGTGGAGAAAGTCGTGGACACCACCGGCGCCGGCGACCAATACGCGGCCGGGTTCATGTTCGGCCTGGCCACCGGCCGCTCCCTGCCGGACTGCGGCCGGCTGGGTTCGCTGGCGGCCGCCGAGGTGATTTCGCACTACGGGCCGCGCCCGCAGGTCTCGCTGCAGACCCTGGCCGCGGAGAGGGGACTCTAATGGGCCGCGCCGCGGAGGTCGTCCGCAACACCAAGGAGACCCAGATCCGGATCGTGCTCGATCTGGACGGCGCCGGCGTCAGCCAGGTGTCCACCGGCATCGGCTTCTTCGACCACATGCTGGAGAGCTTCATCCGCCACGGCGGCTTCGACGCCTCCATCGAGACCAAGGGCGACCTGCACATCGACATGCACCACACCGTGGAGGACACCGGCATCGTGCTGGGCCAGGCGTTCCACCAGGCGCTGGACGGGTTCAAGGGCGTGCGCCGGTTCGGCCACGCCTACATCCCCATGGACGAGACCCTGACGCGGGCCGCCATCGACCTTTCCAACCGGCCATACCTGATCTGGAACGTGTCCTATAAGACCCCGAAGGTGGGAGACATGGACACCGAGCTCTTCAAGGAGTTCCACCACGCCTTCGCCATGAACTGCGGAGCCTGCGTGCACATCGAGACGCTCTACGGGGTGAATTCGCACCACATCGCCGAGAGCGGCTTCAAGGCCCTGGCCCGCGCGCTGCGCCACGCCGTGGAGCTCGATCCGAAGACCGGCGGCCATGCACCCTCCACCAAGGGCGTGCTCTAGGAACCCTCCTGATGCAGAGCGTCGCCCTGATCAACTACGGGTCGGGCAACCTGCGCTCGGCCGAAAAGGCCCTGATCCGCGCCGCGGACGGGGGCAGCGCCATCGTGGTCACCGACGATCCGGAGGCCATCGCGACCGCCGACCGCATCGTCCTGCCGGGCGTGGGGGCCTTCGCCGCCTGCATGAGCGCGCTGGAGGCGCGACCGGGCGTGATCGAAGCCATGACCGAGGCGGTGCAGGGCAAGGGCGCGCCGTTCCTGGGCATCTGCGTGGGCATGCAGCTCCTGGCTTCGCGCGGGCTGGAGTTCGGCGAGACCCCCGGCCTCGACTGGATCGCCGGCGACGTGAAGCGGCTGGAAAGCGGCGACCCCGCGATCAAGATCCCGCACATGGGCTGGAACGGCCTGACCGGGGTCGCCCATCAGCCGGTCTTCGACGGCCTGGGCGGTGGAGAGACGGTCTATTTCACCCACTCCTTCGCCTTCTTCCCGCGGGACGAGGCCGACGTGGCGGCCTATGTGCAGCACGGGCAGCGCTTTCCCGCCGCCGTGGCGCGGGGCAATGTGGCCGGCGTGCAGTTCCACCCGGAGAAGAGCCAAGCCGCCGGCCTCGACCTTCTCGCGCGCTTCCTGGAGTGGCGACCGTGATTCTCTATCCGGCCATCGACCTGAAGGACGGCCAGTGCGTCCGGGTCGTGCATGGCGACCTCGCCACCGCCACGGTGTTCAACACCTCGGCCGCCGACCAGGCGCGGACCTGGGCCGACGGCGGCTTCCATTGGATCCACGTGGTGGACCTGAACGGCGCGGTCTCCGGCAAGGCGGTGAACCAGGCCGCGGTGGAAGACATCCTGGGCGCGGTTTCCGTGCCTGTGCAGCTCGGCGGCGGCATCCGCACCCTGGCCGACATCGAGGGCTGGATCGAGGCCGGCGTCAGCCGCGTGATCCTGGGCACCGTGGCGGTGCGCGAGCCGGCCATCGTCCACGAAGCGGCAAAGGCCTGGCCGGAGCAGATCGCGGTCAGCGTCGACGTGCGCAAGGGCAAGGTCGCCGTCCAGGGCTGGACCGAGGACAGCGACCTCGACGCCATCACCGTCGCCAGGCGCTTCGAGGACGCCGGCGTCGGCGCGCTCATCATCACCGACATCGACCGCGACGGCACGGTGATGGGCTTCAACGTCGAGGCCTTCGGGGCGATCGCCGACGCCGTCGCCATCCCCGTGATCGCCGCCGGCGGCCTCGCCAGCGTCGACGACATCGTGCGCCTGAAGGCCCGCGAGGGGACCAAGATCGCCGGCGCGGTGCTGGGCCGCGCGCTTTACAACGGCGCCATCGTCCCGGACGCCGCGCTCAGGGCGGCGTCATGACCGTGCGGGCGCCAAGATGCTAAGGGTCAGGGTCATCCCCTGCCTGGACGTGAAGGACGGCCGGGTGGTCAAGGGCGTGCAGTTCGTGAGCCTGCGCGACGCCGGGGACCCGGTGGAGCAGGCCCGCGCCTATGACGCGGCCGGCGCCGACGAGCTGATGTTCCTCGACATCACCGCCAGCCACGAGAACCGCGGGACCATCCTCGACGTGGTGGCCCGCACCGCCGACGTCTGCTTCATGCCGCTGTCGGTGGGCGGCGGCATCCGCCAGGTGGAGGATGCGCGGCGCCTCTTGCTGGCCGGCGCCGACAAGATCTCCATCAACACCGCCGCCGTTGAGAACCGCGACCTGATCGAAGCTTGCGCCGACGCCTTCGGCAGCCAGGCCACCGTCGTGGCCATCGACGCCAAGCGGGTGGGCGACCGCTGGCGGGTGTTCACCTACGGCGGGCGCACCGACACCGGCCTGGACGTGGTGGACTATGCGGTGGAGGCCGTCGGCCGCGGGGCGGGTGAGATCCTGCTTACCTCCATGGACCGCGACGGCGCCAAGACCGGCTATGACCTGGATCTCCTGAAGGCGGTGAGCTCCGGGGTCTCCGTGCCGGTGATCGCCTCGGGCGGGGCCGGGGGCGCGCAGCACATGGTCGAGGCGGTGACCAGGGGCGGCGCCGACGCGGTGCTGGCCGCCTCCATCTTCCACTTCGGCGAGGTCTCCATCGGCGAGGTCAAGCGCGCCATGGCGGCGGCCCACATCCCGGTGCGCCAAACGGAGGACGCCTGAATGGACCGCTTCGCCAAGGTGCTCGCCCGCCTCTCCGCCGTGATCGACAGCCGCAGGGGCGGCGACCCGTCCGCGTCCTACACCGCCAGGCTGCTCGCCGACCCGGCGCTGGCCGCCAAGAAGCTCGGCGAGGAGGCGGTGGAGACGGTGATCGCCGCGACCCAGGGCGACCAGGCCGCGCTGGCCGCCGAAAGCGCCGACCTGATCTATCACTGGCTGGTGGTGCTGGCCGCCGCCGGCGTGTCTCTGGACGCAGTGGCCGCGAAGCTGGAGGCCCGCGAAGGCGCCTCGGGCCTCGCCGAGAAGGCGGGGCGAAAGCCCTAATTCCTCCCCTTGCGGGGGAGGTGGCGCGACCCGCCGGAGGGGGTCCGCTCAGACCGTTGAGGACCCCATCAGTCAGCCCTCCGGATCGCACGCGATCCGGCCCCCCTCGCTTCGCGATCCACCCCCAGAGGGGGTGGAATGACAGCTCCCCCGAAGGGGAGCAACTGTCTTATCCCCGCGGCTTGCGCTTCAGCGCCACGTAGAGCGCGCCCTCGCCGCCGTGGTGGCGGGCGGCGTCGGAGATGCCGGCGACGATGTGGGCGAGATGCGGGGCGGCCAGCCACTCCGGGGTCCGCCGCTTCAGCACGCCGTCGCCCTGCACGCCCTTGCCGGTGATCACCAGCACCGCACGCCAGCCGTTGTCGAAGGCGCCGGCCAGGAAGCGTTCGAGGACCGCGCGGGCGCGCTCCTGGTCGAGGCCATGCAGGTCGAGCCGGGCGCCGATGTCCTCACGCTCGCGGGCGATGCGGTGGCGCCGGTTGGGCTCGATGCCGTCCAGGGTCTCGCGGGTCCTGTCGGGCCGGGCGCCCGGCTTCGGCGGGGCGATCCGCGCGGCGGTCTCGGTCTTGGCGGCTTCCTGGCTGGCGGTGGGCGTGCCGCGGCCGGGCAGGGGATGCACGGTGGCGGCCACCATGCCCCAGATGTGCCGCTCGTCGGGCCTAAGCGGCCGCTTCACGGCGCGGCGTCCCCAAGAGGGGGGCGCGGCACCAGGCGGTAGAGCTTCAGCGTATGGCGCACGCGGCCAGCCTCGGCGCCCGCCGCCGGCCCGACGCCCAGGTAGAGGTCTGCGCGGACCTCGCCCTTGATGGCGCCGCCGGTGTCCAGCGCGGTGGCCAGCCTCCGGTAGGTCGGGAAGGCGCCGGCCAGCAGCGGCGCGCCGGCGTCTACCCAGAAGAGCTCGCCCATCGGGTGATAGGCGGGGTCCACCGCCAGGGACCGGCCCGGGGGCAGGGGAACCCCCGCCGAGCCCACCGGCTGGCGGCCGTCGTCCGGCGCCAGGCTGAAGAAGGCGTAGCGCGGGTTGAGCTGCATGATCGCCTGGGCGTCCGGGCCCCGGTGGTCGGCGAGCCAGGCGCGGATCGCCTCGGCGGAGGTGTTGTCGCGGGCCAAGAGGCCCCGGTCGCGCATGGGGTTGGCGATGCCGATGAACGGCCAGCCGTTGTTGGCCGCATAGACCGCCTTCTGCCGCCGGCCATCCTCGAAGGTCAGCACGCCGGAGCCCTGCACCTGCAGGAAGAACAGGTCCTCCGGCCGCATCCAGGCCAGCACCCTTTCCACCGGCGAGGCCTCGATGGTCGCGCGGTCGGGGTAGGGGAGGAGCCCGCCGCCCCCGGTGTCCACCGGCTTCAGCTCGGCGGGCCTCGGCCGCAGGGGCGCGCTGAACTCGTCGCTGGGCTTTTTCCGCGCCGGGTATTCCGGGGAGAAATAGGCGGTGAGTACGCCGTCGCCTAAGAGGCGTTCCGCCTGGAAGTGCGCCTCGAAGAAGCGCCGGGACTGGTCCGGGTCCAGGGGACCGATGGCGCGCGCGCTGCGGCAGACCTGGGCCAGCGCCGGATCGCGGCTGACGCCGCAGGTCTCGCGGAAAGCGGCCAGGGCCGCGGCGTGGTCCTCCGCCGTCCAGCCCTTCAGGGCGCTGAGCGGCAGGACGCTCGCGGCCGAAGGTTCCGGCAGGGCGGCGGCCCGTTCACCCGTGGGCCGCGGCGCATGGCGCAGCGGGGCCGGGCGGGGTGATCCCGGTTGCGGCCTTGACGGCGGAGCGGTGGCGCAGGCGGCCAGGCTGAGCGCGATCAGGACCGCGCCGGCGATCCCCGGCCGCACGGAGCCCCTCAAGCCTCCGCGGCGTCGACGTGGATCAGCATCCAGTTGGGGTCGCGGCTCTTCAGGTGGCGCTCGAAGGTCCAGAGCTCGGCGGTGCGGCGGTCCTCGACACCCTCGCCCTCGGGGCCCTTGGTGCGGCTGCGGAACTCCGCCAGGAACCGGACGGTCAGGCGGGCGAGGTCGGAGCCCACCACCTCGGCCTTTTCCAGATCCGCCCGGGGCGTGTGCAGGAACTCCACCGTCTCGGTGCGGCTCTCCGCCTCGCGGGCGGCGATGGCGGTGTCGAAGCCGGCCATCACCGGCGGCGCCAGCAGGCTGCGCAGCTGGCTGCGGTCGCCGGCGGCGAAGGCCTTGACGATCATCTCGTAGGCGCTTTTCGCCCCGCCGAGGAAACGGCCGACGTCGAAGCCCGGATCCTTGGCCTTCACCGCGGCCAGGCCGGTGAGCGCCACGCCCTCGTCATCGGCGGCGGCCAGCGGCGTCTCAGCCTTCCGCTCGAGCGCCGCAGCGGTGGTGGGCACGGCCGGCGAATCCTCCGGCTGGCGCCCCACGCGCCGGCCGAGCACCGCATAGAGCTGGTAGAGCACGATGGCGGCGAGGCCGGCGAAGATGATCAACTCGAGCACTTGCACGATGAGCCCTTCGGGGTTCCGCCCCGTTGGGGGCGCACAAGCCAATATAGAGTGTTGCAACGCCCCCGTCAGGGGCGGCGTTGCATCGCCAAGGGCGCCATGATAGCCCGACCGCCCGATAAGACGCGAACCCTTCGTGGTCTTCCTACGGATTTAAGCCGCACTATGACCGACACCGACGCCGGCGCCGACGCGCCGGAAACCGAAACCGCCGAAGGCCCCGGCATCCGCATCCTGGCGCAGTTCATCCGCGACCTGTCGTTCGAGAACCCCCGCGCGCCCGACAGCCTGCGGGGCGGTGCGGCGCAGCCGCAGATCGACCTCGGCGTCGAGATGAACGCCCGCAGCCGCGAGGACGGCTATTTCGAGGTCGACCTGAAGCTCTCCGCCAAGGCAAACCGCGAGGACGGCCCGATCTTCATTGTCGAGCTGCTCTATGGCGGCGTCTTCCAGATCGCCGGCGTCGGGTCCGAGGACATGGAGCCGGTGCTGCTGATCGAGTGCCCGCGCTACCTGTTCCCGTTCGCCCGCAAGATCATCGCCGACGTGACGTCCGACGGCGGCTATCCGCCCTTCCTGCTCGACCCCATCGACTTCGCCGGCGTCTACCAGGCGCGCAAGGCCCAGGAACAGACGCCGGGTCACGCCTGAGCGACCCTCTAGGCCTCGAATTTCTTCCAGAGCGCGTCGCTCTTCACGACGTCGCGGATGAAGCTGACGTGGATCTGCCGCTCTTCCTCGGTTGAGCGCGGGGCCAGCGGACGCGGGCGCACGCCATAGGCGTTACGCGTCGCCGCGGCCACGGCGGTGACCATGGCCGCGGTGGTGAGCTCCAGGCGCCGTTCGCGGCCGCCCTTCAGCTCCAGATAGACGGCCGCCAGCAGCTTGGCGTCCACCAGCGCGCCGTGCTTCTCGCGTTCGGAGAGCGAGATCTTGAAGCGCTTGCAGAGCGCATCGAGCGAATTGTGCATCCCCGGGAAGCGCACCCGGGCCAGCGCCAGGGTGTCGATCCAGCGGCCTTCGTGCAGCGGATGGCGGTTCACCACGCCCAGTTCGTGGTTGATGAAGTTGCGGTCGAAGCCGGCGTTGTGGGCGATCAGCGGCGCGTCGCCGACGAAATCCAGGAAGGCGTCCACCACCTCCGGATCCTCGAACTTGGGCTTGCCCTTCAGGAAGGCGCCGGAAAGCCCGTGCACCCGCTCGGCGTCGGGCGGCATGTCGCGGCACGGATCGATGTAGGTATGGAAGCTGCGCCCCGTGGGGACGAAGTCGTCGATCTCCAGGCAGGCGATCTCCACCATGCGGTGGCCCATGGAGGGCTCGAAGCCGGTGGTCTCCGTGTCGAGGACGATCTCGCGCGCCATGGCCTTTCATGGCCCGGTTCGCCCGGAAAATTCAACCGGCCGTTCGGTCGCGGGCAGGGCGCGTCGCCGGATCGCGCATGGCGGCGATGATCTGCGCCACCTGACGGCGGGCCGGCTCCAGCCCCTGCGACGTGTCGACCACGAAGTGGGCGCGGGCGCGCTTCTCGGCGTCGGCCATCTGCTGGGCGAGGATGGCGTCGAGGCGCCCGACGCTCATGCCAGGCCGGGCGAGCACACGCTCACGCTGCATCTCCGCGGGCGCGCTCACCACCACCACGGCGTCGACATTGGCGTGACCGCCGGTCTCGAAGAGCAGCGGGATGTCCAGCGCCACCATGTCGGCGCCCTCCGCCTCGGCCTTGGCGAAGAAGCCCAGGCGGTCGCGGCCCACCAGGGGGTGGACGATGGCATTCAGCCGCTTCAGCGCCTCGGGATCGCCCAGCACGGCCTGACGCAGGGCCTCGCGGTCCACGCGGCCGTCCTTCACCGTTCCCGGAAAGGCCTTCCCGACGGGTCCCACCGCGGCGCCGCCCTTGTCGTAGAGGTCGTGCACGGCGGCGTCGGCGTCGTAGACCGGCACACCGGCGTCGCGGAACATGGCCGCGGTGGTGGACTTGCCCATGCCGATGGAGCCGGTGAGGCCGATCAGGATCAAGCCTTCTCCCTCGCCTCCAGCGCCTTCACGCAGAGCGCGCGGACATCGACGCCGCCCGGCGGCACGCGGCCGAAGAAAGCCTCGAAGGACGGCCCCGCCTGGCGGATCAGCATTTCCAGGCCGTCGACGACTGGATGGCCGAGCAGCCTGGCCTTGGAAAGGAACGGCGTGATCAGCGGGGTATAGGTCATGTCCATCACCACCGCCTTCTGGGGAATACCCTCCAGGGGCAGGCTGAGCGCGTCATCGCTGGCCAGGCCCGCGGATGTGGCGTTGATGACGAGGTTGGCATGGTCGAAGGCCGCCGCGGCCGAGTCCAGCGGGTAGGCCTTGGTGGGCCCGCCCACGGCGCCGGCCACCACCTCGGCGCGGGCCAGCGTCCGGTTGACCAGCCGCACCTCGGGCGCGCCGGCCATCACCAGGGCGGCCGCCGCGCCCCGGGCCGCCCCGCCCGCGCCCATGACCACCGCCGGGCCGGCCTTGGGATCGAAGCCCGGCGCCTGGGCGACCAGCGCGCCCAGCAGCCCCAGGCCGTCGACGTTGTCGGCGACGATGGAGCCGTCCTCGTTGAAGATCAGCAGGTTGGCGGCGCCCGCCCGTTCGGCCCGCTGCCCCACCTCATGCGCCACGCCCAGGGCGGCTTCCTTGAAGGGCAGGGTGACGTTCAGCCCCCGCACCGCACCGCCCCGCAGGCCTTCGGCGAAATGGCTGAAGCGATCGGGCGGCGGGGCGAAGGCGACATAGACCGCGTCGATCCCGGCGGCCTCGATCCAGGCGTTGTGGATGAGCGGGCTCAGCGAGTGGCCGATGGGCGAACCGGCGACGCCGGCGACGGCGGTGGCGCCGGTGATGGGAGGTCGGGTCATGGCCGCAGAACGCCCCGCGCCCGCAGGAGGTCCAAGAGGCCCATCAGCGGCAGCCCCAGGATGGTGAAATAGTCGCCGTCGACCTGCGAGAACAGCTGCACGCCGGGTCCTTCCAGGCGGTAACAGCCCACCGAGCCCAGGGCGGCCTCGCCCTCCACCGCCAGATAGGCCTCCAGGAAGCCGGCGGAGAAGTCGCGCATGGTCAGCGTCGCGCTCTCGGTCTCGCGCCAGACGACGGCGCCCCCTTGCGCCACCGCCACCGCCGAGTGCAGCTGGTGCGGCTTGCCGCGCAGCATCTGCAGACGGGCGCGCGCCTCGACGAGGCTCTCGGCCTTGTCGTAGAGCCGCCCCTCGAACTCCAGGGTCTGGTCGGCGCCGATGACGAGCTCGGGCCGCGCGGCGGAGACCGCCAGGGCCTTGCGTTCGGCCAGCGCCGCCGCCACCGCCCGCGGGTCGGCCCCCTGGTCCAGGAGCTCGGCCTTGGCGGCCTCCTCGTCGACCCCGGAGCCCACGGCCTCGTGGGGCACCCCCGCGCCCTGGAGCACCGCGCGCCGCGTCGCGCTTCTGGAGGCGAGCACGACCGGCGCACTCACCCCAACACCTCCACCTGGCCATGGCCGCCGTGCAGCAAGTTGAGCACCGCCGCGGCGGTCTCCTCGACGGAGCGGCGGGTCACGTCGATCACCGGCCAGCCCTGGCGTTCGTAGAGCCGCCGGGCCTGGACGATCTCGTCGCGCACCGCGTCCACGTCGACGTAGGTCGACTCCCGGTTCTCCTTCAGGCTCAGAAGGCGGTTGCGGCGGATCTGCAGGAGCCGGTCCGGTGAGATGGAGAGGCCCACCACCAGGGTGGTCTTCAGGCTGAACAGCTTCTCCGGCGGCGGCCGGCCGGGGACCAGCGGCACGTTGCCGGCCCGCACCCCGCGGTGCGCCAGGTAGATGCAGGTGGGGGTCTTCGAGGTCCGCGACACCCCCACCAGGATGACGTCGGCCTGCTCCAGGTCCTGGCCGCCCTGTCCGTCGTCGTGGCCGATGGCGTAGTTGAGCGCGTCCATGCGGTTGAAATAGTCGTTGTCCAGGCGCAGGTGCGCGCCCACCCGGCTGGTGGTGGCATAGCCCAGGTAGCGGGACATGGCCGAAACCAGGGGGTCCAGCGCCGGGATGCAGGGCATGTCGAGGCGCCGGCAACCTTCCTCCAGCGCCAGGCGCAGCTTGTCGTCGACGATGGTGTGGATCACCACGCCGGGCGCCTCCTCGATGTCGCCCAGCGCCCGGTCGAGCTGGCGCTGCGAGCGGACCAACGCATAGATGTGCTCGATCGGCAGGACGTTATCGAACCGGGCGCAGACGGCGCGCGCCATGGCGTTCAGCGTCTCGCCGGTGGAGTCCGACACCAGGTGGACGTGGAAGTAGGTGGCGAGCCTTGGCGTGGGCGTGGTCACGGGCGGCCTTACGCAAAAATGCCTGGGGACGATTCCTGTGGAGCAGTCTTAGCGAACGCCGCGCCGAATGGGGATAGATGCCGTGCGCCGGGCGGCGGGCGGCCGTCCCCATGTATGGGCGGGATGAAACGGCGCGTTTACCGGTCGTTAACCCACATGCCGCGCCACAGCCGCGGTCTGCGCGGGGGGTTTGTCGACAGGGCCCTGGGCGCCGCCACAGGAGCCTGCGGCCGTCCCCGGAAGTCTTAACGAAACCTTAAGGCCATCAGGGCGCTTGGCCCGACATCCCCGCGATTCACAGGCCTGTGCGCGGGTTTCCGCGCACGGCGGACGGCCTGGGGAGAAGGTTCGGAACGCCGCAGGGACAGCTGGATTTTTCCACGCCCTCGACAGGCCCTAACACTGCTCCCCCAAGCTTTTTTCTAGAGTCTAAGAGGGTAGGAAGAAGGGCAGGCGGGCTGGGCCTTCGGGCCCCGGGCTTGAGACTTGGGCCCAGAGGCGATTTAAGGCGCTCATGAGCGAGACGACGCCCCGACTCCTGCGCGCGCTGGCCGGCGAAACCCTGGAGCGGCCGCCGATCTGGCTGATGCGCCAGGCCGGCCGGTCGCTGCCGGAGTACCACGAGCTGCGCGCCCGGGCGAAGGACTTCATTTCCTTCTGCCACAACCCGGAGATGGCGGCCGAGGCCACCCTGCAGCCGATGCGGCGCTTTCCGCTGGATGCGGCCATCGTCTTCGCCGACATCCTCTTGATCCCCGGCGCACTGGGCCAGGCGGTGTGGTTCGAGGCCGGCGAGGGGCCCAGGCTCGGCCCCCTGCCGGAGATCGCCCGCATGGCCGGCGAGGTGGAGGCGTCGACGGCGCGACTCTCGGCCATCGGCGAGACCTTGGCCCGGGTCCGCGCCGAACTGGAACCGGAGCGTGCGCTGATCGGCTTCGCCGGCGGGCCCTGGACAGTGGCCACCTACATGATCGAGGGCCGCAGCTCCGATCGGTCCGCCGCGCGGACCTTCGCCTACGTATACCCGGAGAAGCTCGACGCCTTGCTGGACGTGCTGGTGGACGCCACCGCACGCTACCTGGTGATGCAAGCCAAGGCGGGCGCCCAGGTGTTGCAGATCTTCGAGAGCTGGGCCGAGGGTCTGGCGGAGGACGTCTTCGAGCGCATTGTCAGCGGCCCGCATCGGGCCATCGTCGAGCGGGTGCGGGCGGCGGGCGTCACCGCCCCCTTCATCGGCTTCCCGCGAGGCGCCGGGGCTTTGGTGGAGAACTACGCCCGGGCTGTGCCGGTGGAGGGCGTGGCGCTCGACACCCAGGCCAGCGCCGTACTCGGACGACGGCTGCAGGCGGGTGGCAAGACTATCCAGGGCGCCCTCGACAATCTCTTGCTGCGGGCCGGCGGGCCGGCCCTGGACGCTCGTGTCGAGGGCCTGCTCGCCCAGTGGAGCGACGGCCCCTATATCTTCAACCTCGGCCACGGGGTGATGCCGGACACGCCCATCCCCCATATCGCCCGGGTGGTCGAGCGGGTTACCGGCAAGCCGGCGAAGACGCTCCAGGAAGCCACAAGGGCGTGACGAAGCTCGCGGTCGTCCTCTTCAACCTCGGCGGTCCGGATAGCCTGAAGGCCGTAAAGCCGTTTCTTTTCAATCTGTTCCGTGATCCGGCGATCATCCGGCTGCCGGCCGTGGCGCGCTATCCGCTGGCGGCCCTTATCGCCACCACCCGCGAGAAGCTGGCGCAGTCCAACTACGCCATCATGGGCGGCGCCTCGCCCTTGCTGCGGGAGACCCAGGCGCAGGCGAAGGCGTTGGAAGCGGAGATCCGGCAACGGGCCCCCCACAGGGACGCTCGGGTGTTTGTCGCCATGCGGTATTGGCGCCCGCGGGCGCGGCAGGTGGCTAAGGAGGTCGAAGCTTTCGCACCGGACGAGATCGTGCTGCTGCCGCTCTATCCGCAGTACTCGACCACGACGACGGCGAGTTCCGTGGATGACTTCCTGAGGGTCTATCGAGGCCCCGGCGCCCTGCGCACGGTGTGCTGCTATCCCACCGCCGAAAATGTCTCAAACAGCCATGCCGACGCCATTCGCGAAACGTGGAAGGCCGCGGGCAGCCCAGCGAACGTCAGGTTGCTGTTTTCGGCCCACGGCCTTCCTAGACAGATCATCGCCGCCGGCGATCCCTATCAGATTCAGATCGAAGCGACTGCCGCGGCCATCGCAGAGCGCCTGCCGGAGTTCCCTGATTTCCAGGTCTGCTATCAGAGTCGGGTGGGGCGGCTGGAATGGCTGGGACCTTCGACGGACGAGGAAATTCGCCGCGCTGGGGCCAAGGGCTGCGGCGTCCTCATTGCGCCTATAGCCTTCGTATCCGAGCACGTAGAGACCCTTGTGGAGCTCGACCACGACTACGCTGCGCTGGCAAAGGCGGTGGGCGTTTCCCCTTACCTGCGAAGTCCGACCCCGGGTGTTCGCGACAGCTTCATCGCGGGTCTCGCCGACGCGGCGAATGGAGCCCACGACCCGAAACACGACGGGTGCAACGCTCACCCGTACAGGCATTGGCGCTGTCCGGAAAGTTTCGCGAAATGTCCATGGCGAGGCGGGGGTAAGGCAGCATGAGCACCGAGCAAATCTACAATCTGGTCCGCGGGTTACACATCCTGGCGGTGATCGCCTGGATGGCCGGGCTGCTATACCTGCCGCGCCTGTTCGCCTACCACACAGAGACCGCCCCGGCGGGCAGCGCGTTCGACGCCCATTTCCAGGTTTGGGAACGCAAGCTCTACCGGATCATCATGAACCCGGCGATGGTCATGGCGTGGCTATTCGGCGCGGGCTTGATCTGGCTCGACACGAAGCGGCACGCTGATGGCTGGGGCTTCCTGGCCGAGCCCTGGATGATCACCAAACTGGCCGGGGTCCTGTTCCTCACTTGGTGGCATCACTATCTGGGTCGTGCGCGGAGCGCCTTCGCCGCTGGCCGCCGGGACAAGGCCGCGAAGTTCTGGCGGGCCACCAACGAACTGCCATTCGTGGCCGCCATCGTCATGGTGCTCGCCGTCACCACCGAGTTCGGGGGACGCTGAGCCGCACCCCACAATCCTTGACCCGAACCGGGGTCTGTGGTTCCGATCACCGCACGCGTCCGGCACCGGGCGCGCCCCGCCTTATTTCCGGCCCTCACGCGCAGCGACGCGGGACGCGGTCCGGCCCCCACGAAGACGAACGACATCGGCGCAATCCGCGCCCACATCATCCTAGCAGCCCGCGCCCGGACTCCGTCCGGTCCGGCGGGTGAACACGAGTGATTTCAATGCAAGACGAAAACGAAAATCCCCCGAACCAGGTGTCAGGCGACGAAACCCCGTCCGAAGCCGATGCTGTCGATCCGATGGTCGCGCCGGCGGCGGAAGAGGCCCCGGCGGAAGACGCCGAAGCAGCCGCCGAGCCGGACGAGCCCTCCGAGGTGGCCAACACCATCGCCAAGATGGGGCTGACCCGGATGAGCCTGCAGGAGCTGAAGGACAAGGCCCCGGCCGACCTGCTGGCCTTCGCCGAGATGTTCGAGATCGAGAACGTGAACTCCATGCGCAAGCAGGACATCATGTTCGCCATCCTCAAGGTGCTGGCCGAGGAGGGCGTCGAGATCTCCGGCTCGGGCACGCTCGAGGTGGTGCAGGACGGCTTCGGCTTCCTGCGCTCGCCGGAGGCCAACTACCTGCCGGGTCCCGACGACATCTATGTCAGCCCCTCGCAGATCCGGAAGTTCGGCCTCAGGACCGGGGACAGCGTCGACGGCGCCATCCGCGCGCCGCGAGAAGGCGAGCGCTATTTCGCCCTGGTGAAGGTCGACCTGACCAACTTCGAGAACCCCGAGAACGTCCGCCACAAGGTGCTGTTCGACAACCTGACGCCGCTCTATCCCGACCAGCGGCTGCGGATGGAGATCGACGACCCGACGCTGAAGGACCGCTCCGGCCGGGTGATCGACATCGTGGCGCCGCTGGGTAAGGGCCAGCGCTGCCTGATCACCGCCCCGCCCCGGGTCGGCAAGACGGTGATGCTGCAGAACATCGCCAAATCCATCGAGACCAACCATCCCGAGTGCTACCTGATCGTCCTCCTGATCGACGAGCGCCCGGAAGAAGTCACCGACATGCAGCGCACGGTGAAGGGCGAGGTGATCTCCTCGACCTTCGACGAACCGGCCACGCGCCACGTGCAAGTGGCTGAAATGGTTATCGAAAAGGCCAAGCGCCTGGTCGAGCACAAGCGCGACGTGGTGATCCTGCTGGACAGCGTGACGAGGCTCGGCCGCGCCTACAACACCGTGGTGCCGTCCTCCGGCAAGGTGCTGACCGGCGGCGTCGACGCCAACGCCCTGCAGCGGCCGAAGCGCTTCTTCGGCGCGGCGCGGAACATCGAGGAGGGCGGCTCGCTGACCATCATCGCCACCGCGCTGATCGACACCGGCAGCCGGATGGACGAGGTGATCTTCGAGGAGTTCAAGGGCACCGGTAACTCGGAAATCGTCCTCGACCGCAAGGTCGCCGACAAGCGGGTCTATCCGGCCATCGACGTGATCAAGTCCGGCACCCGCAAGGAGGAGCTGATCACCCCCAAGGAGCACCTGGCGAAGACCTATATCCTGCGCCGCATCCTGGGCCCCATGGGCGCGCAGGACGCCATCGAGTTCCTGCTGGACAAGCTGCGCAACGCCAAGACCAACGAGGAATTCTTCTCCTCGATGAACACCTGAGGACGGGTAGAGCCGGGGGTCCAACTCGCCGGGCGCGTGCCGTCCGGAAGGCCCTACCAGTTCTACTTGTGTTTCACGTGAAACAGCGGGGCCGTGGGCCGTCGCTCGCGCCTGCCCCACATCGCGGGGAAGGTGTCAGCGAAGCTGACGGAGCGGGTGGCGTGGGCGACCGGGCTCTGACCGCTTTGGCGAGAGAGATGTCCACCCCCCTCCGTCTCGCGCTTCCGCGCGATCCACCTCCCCCGTCCTGTTCGGGACAGGGGAGGAGTTCCGGGTCACGGCAGCAGCAGGGTTGCGCCCACGGTCGCGCGGCCCTCCAGCGCCTCGTGCGCGCGGCGCGCCTCGGCCAGGGGGAACGTCTGGCCGACCTGCACCTTCACGTCGCCAGACTCCATGACCGCCCAGAGCGCCGTAGCGCTGGCGTCCAGTTCCTGCGGCGTCGCGATATAGTCGAAGAGGGTGGGGCGGGTCAGATAGAGCGAGCCGCCCTGTGCGAGGCGGCCGGGCGGCACCGGCGCCGGCGGGCCGGACGCGTTGCCGAAGCTGACGAACAGGCCCCGGCGCGCGAGGCTGCCCAGCGTGCCCTCGAAGGTGTCCTTGCCGACCGAGTCGTAGGCCACCGGCACGCCCCTGCCGCCGGTGATGCGCTTGACCTCCGCGGCCACGTCCTGCTCGCGGTAGAGGATCACGTGGTCGGCGCCGAGCGCGCGGGCCCGGACGGCCTTTTCCTGCGACCCCACCGTGGCGATGACCTCGGCGCCCAGGGCCTTCGCCCACTGGACCATGATCTGACCGACCCCGCCCACGGCGGCGTGGACCAGGATGGTCTCACCCGGCTGCACGGCGTGGCAGCGGCGGAGCAGGAACTCGACGGTCATCCCCTTCAGCAGCGACGCGGCCGCCGCGACCGGCCCCAGGCTGTCGGGCACGCCGACGGCCCGGTTCTCGGAGACGGCGTTGAACTCGGCGTAGGCGCCGAAGCCCCCGGCATAGGCCACCACGTCGCCCACCTTGAAGCGGGTCACGCCGTCGCCGACGGCTGCGACCTCGCCGGCCGCTTCGCCGCCGAGGATGGCCGGCAGCTTCACCGGGTAGAGGCCGCTGCGATGATAGGTGTCGATGAAGTTGAGCCCGATGGCGACGTGGCGGACCAGGACCTGTCCGGGGCCGGGCTTCGGGGTTTCCACCTCGACAAGCTCGAGCACCTCGGGGCCGCCGGTCCTGGAGAACTGGATGGCGCGCATCAGCCGAGCGTCCTGACGAAGAAGGTCAGCGTTCGGCCGTTCGCCAACCGCGCGGCCTCGGCGTTGAAGTGCTCCCCGCCCTCGCGGGCGAAGGCGTGGTCGCAGCCGGGATAGGTGTGGACCTCCACGTGCGGATGATCCTTCAGGGCCGCCAGGATCACCGCCTGGGCCGGTTTGGGCACGAACTGGTCCTCTTCCGCCATATGCATGAGGAGCGGGTGGGTCAGCTTTTCAGCCTCAGCCACCCGGTTCTCCAGCCCCACGCCATAGTAGGAAACGGACGCGTCGGCGTCGGTGCGGGTGGCGGTGAGGAAGGCAAGCTGCCCGCCCAGGCAATAGCCCACGGCGCCCACCTTGCCGTTGCAGCCGGGGTCCCTGCGGACGTGGGCGATGGTGGCGGCGATGTCGCCGACGCCGGCCTCCACGTCGAAGGCGTTGAACAGTTCGAACGCCCGCTTCCACTCGGCCGGGCTCTTGTCGCTGATGTCGATGCCCGGTTCGATCCGCCAGAAGAGGTCGGGGCAGATGGCCAGGTAGCCCTGGGCGGCCAGGCCCTCGGTCACGTCGCGCATCACCTGGTTCACGCCGAAGATCTCCTGGATGACGACGACCGCCGGGGCTTGGGCCTTGGCGGGCCGGGCGACATAGGCGCCGAAGCTTCCGTCCTTGGTGGTGATCGTCGTGCGCTCGGCCATGGTCGTCTCCGTACCCTGAGGAAGGCTTGTGGACCGCGCTACTAGCGCAAGGGCGCCGTCCGCGGCCATATGGAAAGCGAACGGGAGCACTTGGCCATGAAGATGACGATCGAGGTGGACTGCACGCCGGAGGAGGCGCGCCGGTTCATGGGCCTGCCGGACGTGAGCGCGCTCAACGAGCACCTGGTCGGCGAAATGCAGAAGCGGGTGGAGGCCAACATGGCGCTGATCTCGCCGGACGAGCTGGTGAAGAACTGGATGAGCTTCGGCGCCGGCGCGCAGGAGCAGTTTCGCAAGCTGATGGAAGTGGGGATGAGCGCTGCGACCACGCCCAAGCGGTGAAGACCGGGGAAATGACCGACACCATCTTCGCGCCCGCCACGGCGGCGGGGCGCGCGGCGGTGGCCGTGGTGCGGCTCTCCGGCCCGGCGACGGCGCAGGCGGTGCGGACGCTCGCCGGCCGTCTCCCGGCGGCGCGGCGGGTGAGCCTGCGCCGGCTGCGCGACGCCGAAGGCCAGGCGATCGACCAGGCGCTCGTCCTGTGGCTGCCGGCGCCTGGCAGCTACACCGGCGAGGACAGCGCCGAATTCCACATCCACGGCGGACCGGCGGTGGTGAGCGCCCTCGTGGAGGCGCTGTCGGCGGTCGGCCTGCGCCTGGCCGAACCTGGCGAATTCACCCGCCGGGCCTTCGAGCACGGCAAGCTCGACCTCGCCCAGGCCGAGGGGGTCGCCGACCTGGTGGACGCCGAGACCGAAGCCCAGCGGCGACAGGCGCTGGCCCAGCTGGGCGGCCGGCTCTCGCAGGTCCAGGCCCGCTGGCGCGACGGGCTGATCCGCGCCGCGGCCCTGCTGGAGGCCGCCGTGGACTTCCCGGAAGAGGAGGTGCCGGCCGACGTGGCGGCCCGCGCGCGGCCGATCCTGGAGATCCTCGCCGATGAGCTGGAGGCCGCCGCCGCCGACGTGGACCGGGGCGAGCAGATCCGCGAAGGGTTCCGGATCGCGCTCCTGGGCGCCCCGAACGCCGGCAAGAGCACCCTGCTGAACGCGCTGGCCAAGCGCGAGGCGGCCATCGTCTCGCCGACGCCGGGGACGACGCGGGACATCATCGAGGTCCCTATGGTGCTGGGGGGCTACAAGGTGATCCTGGCCGACACCGCGGGCCTGCGGCGCAGCGAGGACGAGATCGAGGCGGAGGGCGTGCGCCGCGCCGAGGCCTGGGCCGAGCGCGCGGGCCTCCGCGTCTGGCTGGTGGACGGCTACGGCGATCCGCATCCGGAAGCTCCGGCCTCCCTGCGCAAAGGCGACATCGTGCTGCTCACCAAGCGAGACCTGGGCGAGGGGCTCGAGGGCCTGCCCGGTGAGCCGTTCACGGCGAAGAGCCCTAATGACGTCGCCTGGCTGGAGCGGTCCCTCGCCGAGACGGTGGTGGAGGCCCTGGCCGGAGGCGAGCCGCCGCCCGCCACGCGCCTGCGCCACCGGGCCCTGCTGACCGAAGCCGGCCAGCGGCTGCGCCAGGCGCTGGCGGAGGAGCAGGCCTTGGAGTTGGCCGCGGAGGACGTGCGGCTCGCCGCCCGCGCGCTCGACCGGATCACTGGCCGCATCGACCCGGACGAGGTGCTCGGCCGCATCTTCGCGACCTTTTGCATCGGAAAATGAGCCGCGATTGGCGAATTGTTAGACCTACCGGAGGTCTGATGCGGTGTTTCACGTGAAACACCCGCAAGCTCGCCTGAGGCCGCTATGGACTGGGTAGAAGTCGCCAAGCTGGTCGTTCCATCGGCCGTCTGCGCCTATTTCCTTGGCTTGCGGACGTCCACCGCCTGCCTGGTCGGCATGGTCACGGTGCTGGTGTTCGGCCTTGGCTTGCTCACGGCGTCGAATGGCGGCGAAGTCCCCCTGGACGACGCCCTTGCCAAGGTGGCCAGGACCGCGCCGCAACTTGCCGCACATATGATCGGCGTCGGCGCGGCCGGAATCCTGCTGGGCTGGTGGGCGCATATCTGGGTGCACATGGTGCGCGCTTCGCGAATGACCGGCGGGACGCGATCGCCTATATGAGGGCCTCTCGCCTCCGCTAGACCCCGCGGAGGCGTCCTTGCTTGAGGCCTCCTGTGACCTGGGACGCGATCATCATCGGCGGCGGCCACGCCGGCTGCGAGGCGGCGGCGGCCTCCGCCCGCTTCGGCGCCCGCACGCTCTTGCTCACCCACAAGCTTGAGACCATCGGCGAGATGAGCTGCAACCCGGCCATCGGCGGCCTGGGCAAGGGCCATCTGGTGCGGGAGATCGATGCCCTGGACGGGCTGATGGGGCGGCTGGGCGACCGGGCCGGCATCCAGTTCCGGCTGCTGAACCGTTCCAAGGGCGCGGCGGTGCGCGGGCCGCGCTCGCAGATCGACCGCCGGCTCTACCGCGAGGCGATGCAGGCCGAGCTCGCCGCCACCCCCAACCTGACCCTGACAGCCGAGGCGGTGGAGGACCTGATCGTCGAGGACGGCGTCGTCGTCGGCGTCCTGGGCGCCAGCGGCCAGGCCTATCGCGGCGCCCGGGTGGTGCTGACCACGGGCACCTTCCTGAAGGGCGTGATCCACCGGGGTGACGAGCGCATTCCCGCCGGCCGGGTGGGCGACGCGCCGGCCATCGGCCTGTCCGACCGCCTCTACGCCGCGGGCTTGCGGATGGGGCGGCTGAAGACCGGAACGCCGGCGCGCCTCGACGGCTCGACCATCGCCTGGGATCGGTTGGAGATGCAGGCGGCGGACGACGAGCCTGTGCCGTTCTCGTTCCTGACCGCGGCGATCACCACCCCCCAGATCGCCTGCGGCATCACCTGCACCACACCGGAGACCCACCGGATCATCGCCGAACGGCTCGGCGAATCCGCCGTCTACGGCGGCAAGGCCACCGGCGCCGGCCCGCGCTACTGCCCCTCCATCGAGGACAAGGTCGTGCGCTTCGCCGACCGGTCGAGCCACCAGGTGTTCCTGGAGCCGGAAGGCCTCACCGACGACACGGTCTATCCCAATGGGGTCTCCACCTCGGTGTCCGAGGAGACCCAGGACCTCTTCCTGCGCACCATGCCGGGCCTCGAAGCGGTGCGGGTGCGCCGCTACGGCTACGCCATCGAGTACGACTACGTCGACCCGCGCGAGCTCTATCCGACGCTGGAGGCCAAGCGCCTGCCGGGGCTCTACCTGGCGGGGCAGATCAATGGGACCACGGGCTATGAAGAGGCGGGCGCCCAGGGCCTGGTGGCCGGGCTGAACGCCGCCCGCGCCGCCTCGGGCGCGGAACCCGCCGCCTTCGGCCGGGACGAGGCCTACATCGGCGTCCTGATCGACGACCTGGTCACCCGCGGCGTCACCGAGCCCTATCGGATGTTCACCAGCCGCGCGGAGTTCCGCCTGCTGCTGCGGGCCGACAACGCCGACCAGCGGCTGACCGCCAAGGGCGAGGCCCTGGGCGTGGTGGGCTCCACGCGCGCCCAAGCGTTCGCGGCCAAGGCCGCCGCCCTTGCCGACGCCCGCAGCCTTGCGGCGTCCCTGACGCTCACGCCGTCGCAGGCGGAGAAGGCCGGCCTGCCGGTGAAGGCTGACGGCCAGCGGCGGAGCCTGAACGAGCTCCTGGCCTATCCCACCATCGGGTTCCAGGACCTGGCCCGGCTCTGGCCGCAGATCCGCGCCTGGGCGCCGGCGGTGCGCGAGCAGGTGGAGATCGACGCGGCCTACTCAGGCTACCTCGACCGCCAGGCCGCCGACGTCGCCGCCTTCCGCCGCGACGAGGACCTGGCCTTGCCGGCTACGCTGGATTACGCGGTCATCGGCGGCCTTTCCAACGAGGCGCGCCAGAAGCTGGCGGCCGTGCGGCCGCTGACGCTGGGCCAGGCCGCCCGCATCGAGGGCGTCACCCCCGGCGCGCTCACCGCGCTCTTGGCCCATGTCCGTCGCCGCGCCGCCTGAGGTCGCCGGCCTGATGGACGCCGAGGGCTTCGCCAAGCTGAGCGGCGCCACGCCCGCCCAGATGGCCGATCTCGAGCGGTTCCGCGTCATGCTGACAGAGCGCAATGCGGTGATGAACCTGGTGGGGCCGGCGACCCTGCCGGATTTCTGGTCGCGGCATGCCTGGGATTCAGCCCAGCTCCTCAAGCTGGCGCCGGACGCCCGGGCGTGGGCGGACCTGGGCGCCGGCGCCGGACTGCCGGGCGTGGTCCTGGCCATATTCGGCAAGGGGGTCCTCGGCTTCCACATCGATCTCATCGACAGCATGGCCAAGCGCTGCAAATTCCTCTCGGAGGTGGTCGAGGCCCTGTCCCTGCCCGCGACCGTCCACAACGCGCGTGCGGAAAACCTCGATCTAACTGTGGAGATCGTCACCGCGCGGGCTTGTGCGCCGCTCTGGCGCCTGCTCGGGTATGCCCGGCCATACCTGCAGGCCGGCGCTACCGGACTGTTCCTGAAGGGACAAGATGTAGTGTCTGAGATGCAGGAAGCTGCTAGATATTGGGAATATGAGGCCGACGTCGTGCCATCCAAGAGCGACCCTCGGGGCCGCATCGTGCGTGTGAAGAGGCTCGGCCGTGCCCGCAAGGTCTGACTACGCCATGCGCGTCCTGGTGGTGGCCAACCAGAAGGGCGGGGTGGGCAAGACCACCACCGCCATCAACCTCGGCACCGCGCTCGCGGCCGTGGGCGAGCGGGTGCTGCTGATCGATTCCGACCCCCAGGGCAACGCGTCGACCGGCCTGGGCATCGGCCGGGCCCTGCGCAAGAACACCCTCTACGACGTGCTGATGGGCGAAAAGGCGCTTGCCGACGCGGTGGTGAAGTCATCCGTGCCGGGGCTGGACGTGGTGCCGTCGGACCCCGACCTTTCGGGCATCGAGATGGAATTGGCCCAGCAGGCGCGGCGCTCCTACAAGCTGCGCGACGCCCTGGACGCGGTGCGCGAGGCGCAGGCCTACAGCTACGTGCTGATCGACTGCCCGCCGTCCCTGAACCTGCTGACGGTGAACGCCATGGCCGCAGCCGATGCGGTGCTGGTGCCCCTGCAATGTGAGTTCTTCGCGCTCGAGGGCCTGACCCAGCTCATGCGGACCATCGAACTGGTGCACACCAGCCTGAACCCCAAGCTGGAGATCCAGGGGATCGTGCTGACCATGTTCGACCGCCGCAACGGACTTTCCGCCCAGGTGGCCAACGACGTGCGCGACCATTTCGGCGAGACGGTCTACCAGACGATGATCCCCCGCAATGTGCGGGTCTCCGAGGCGCCGTCGTTCGGCAAGCCGGCGCTGGTCTACGATCTGAAATGCGCGGGGAGCCAGGCCTACCTGCGGCTCGCCCGCGAGGTGGTGCTGCGCGAGCGCGCGCGCCGTAGAGTAGTGGCCGCGTAAGGGAGCTTTCCATGGCCGAGGGCCGCAGAGGATTGGGCCGGGGGCTTTCGGCCCTGCTCGACGAGGCGGGCGAGGGGCAGGCGTCTGCGCCCGGCGAGGGGACGCGCGAGCTTCCCATCGAGCTGATCCACCGCAATCCCGACCAGCCCCGGCGCAACTTCCCCGCCGAAGAGATCGCCGAGCTGGAGGCCTCGATCCGCGACAAGGGCGTGCTACAGCCGATCCTGGTGCGGCCGTCGCCGAAGACTTCCGGTGAATACGAGATCGTCGCCGGGGAGCGGCGCTGGCGCGCGGCCCAGCAGGCCGGGCTGAAGGCCATCCCGGCGCTCGTCCGGCTCCTGGACGACGACAAGGCCTTCGAGATCGCCATCGTCGAGAACGTCCAGCGCGAGGACCTGAACGCCATGGAGGAGGCCCAGGCCTATGCCTCCCTGATGCGCCGCATGGCCTACACCCAGGACAAGGCCGCCCACGCGGTCGGCAAGTCCCGCAGCCACCTGGCCAACACCCTTCGCCTGCTGCAGCTGCCGGAGAGCGTGCAGGACCACGTGCTCTACGGCCGCCTGACCGCCGGCCATGCGCGCGCGATCCTCAGCGCCGACCATCCGGAGCTCCTGGCGCAAGCCATTGTCGACAAGGGCCTTTCCGTCCGCGACGCCGAGGCGCTGGCCAAGAGCCGGGGCGCGCCGAAAAAGGCCTCGGGCCCGCGCCGCTCGGGCAAGAACATGGACACCGCGGCGCTCGAGACCGACCTCGAGGACGTGCTGGGCATGAGCGTCGACATCGTCGACCGCGGCGGCGCCGGCGAGCTGAAGATCAAATACGCGACGCTCGAGCAGCTGGACGAGCTCTGCCGGCGGCTGACGCGGGCATGAGGGCCGGCGTGAGGACGGGCATGAGGATAGGCGCGCGATGATCCTGGCCACCGGCGCCCGCGTCCGCCTGCGCACCATCGGCGTGCGCGACCTGAAGGCGGCGACCGCCCACAAATACACCCTCTCCATCACCGAGCCGATGACCGACCCGGCCTGGGCGCGCCGCGTGCTCGACCAGACGGGCTTCTGGCAGCCGGACGCCGGCGCCTGCGCCATTGAGAGTGTTGCCGAGGAGGACAACGGCCGGCTGATCGGAACCTTGCAGTTCTACCGGGCCGGCGCCTGCATTCACGGCTATGAGATCGGCTACATCCTGCACAACGAGGCGGATCGCGGCAAAGGCTACGCCTCGGAGGCGCTGCGGCTGTTCTCCGACCTGGTGTTCGCCGAGCACCCGCAATGTCATCGGCTGCAGCTGATCATCGAGACCTGGAACGACGCCTCCGCCCGGCTGGCCGAGAACTGCGGCTACGCCTCGGAGGGCATCCTCAGGAAGGCCGGCTATTCCTCGCCCGAGGCGCCGGCGGACTGCTTCGTCTACTCGCGGGTCCGGGACTAGACCCTGTCCCGTTTTGATTGAATCAATCAAGAACGGGAATAACAGGGTCGTCGCCTAAACTTGCGAGCACGATTCAGGGTTTTGATGGTTCCATCAAAACCCATCGTGCTCTAGCCTTCTCCGTCCTCCGCGTCGGCCGCCTTGGCCTTCTGGTCGATGTTGGTTGGGGCGGTCTTGACCCCTGTGCGCTCTTCGGTGCGCGCGCCCTGCAATATGCCGACGAGGCCGTAGTTGCCCTCGTGGCAGGCGTATTCGTAGACCGGGCCCTTCGAGCGCGCGAACTCGTACTCGCCGCCCCAGGGCTGGGCGAAGACGGTGGGGTCCTCCACCCAGAAGGCGTAGTGCAGCCGGTCCTTGCCCACGAGGGTGAAACGCTCGGTGACCTTCAGGTTGGCCGAGGCGCCCCGGAAGACCTGCTCGGGATGGAAGTTGGTGGTCTCCACCACCAGGCTGTCGCCCTCCCAGCGGCCGATCGAATCGCCCATCCAGGGCCGGATCGCAGGCGGCAGGTGAGCCCGCGCGCCCAGGCGGATGTGGCGCACGTCGTGGACCATCTCCACGTCGATGGCGACCTCGCCCGGGGTCTGCACCAGCTGGTAGGTGTTGTTGTAGAGGCCCGGCAGCATCACCGGCCCGGAGGAATTGCCGAAGGACAGCAGGCAGCGCTCGCCCAGCGCCCGGGTCTCGGGATTGTCGCTGGGGCCCACGCCAGGCCCCAGGGCGCGCCCGAAGCGGCTCACCTTCACGTCCTTGCGCATCGGCACCCGGCCGTCGGCCGTGGAGGTGATGAAGCCGTTCCGCGGCTGGCCGTTCACCCGCATCACCACGCTGCCGGGGTCGGTCCAGGCGGCGTTGTAGTTGCAGTCGACGCCGCGGCCGCCGGAGCAGTCGGCGGGCAGGTCGGTGACCTTGGCGTTGGGATCGGTGGGCTTGTTGCCGAGGTCGATCTGCGCCTGGGTCCTGGCCTCGATCTTCCGCGCCTCCGCCTCGGTGAGCACCAGGTTCGGGCCATAGCGCGGGTTGCGCTCCAGGCGGGTGACCGCAGCGTTGGTCCAGACGCCCTGCAGGTCCGGATGGCCGTCGGCGGTGCGGGGCGCCTTGAAGCCGGTGGCGGGCGGCGCCGGCGGCTGGGCCAGGGCGGCGGACGCCGCGGCCATGGCCAGGACAGCGCCGCAGGCCAGAGCCTTCAGGGGTGTCGCCAGCATGGAAGCCTCCCGTCCGCCTGCAGGCACTGCTGCCTATCGATCGGAGTATCCGGGCCTTCCCGGCCTTCGGCAAGGCCCCGCTAAAGGCCCAGGCGCCGCGCCCGCCCGGCGACGGCCAGCGCCAGGCGCTCGGCGATCAGGCTGTCCGGCGAACCGGCGGTCTTGCACAGGCGGTCGGCGGTGAGGATCTCCGGCTGGATGCGGTCGAGCTCCTCCAGGGTCCAAGACCGCGCCTGGCGCAGGAACTCCCGCTCCTGCTTCCAGAACACCCCGGCCGCCTTGGCGGCCTCCTGCAGGCCCGCGCCGCTCTTGGCCAGAGTGAGCGCGCGGCGCAGGCGCCCCAGGTGCATCCCCATGGCGCGGACGGCGGCGGGCCCGCCCTCGCCCTCCTGGGCCGCGCGGCGCAAGCCCGCCTGGGCCTCGCCGATGCGGCCCCCGAAGGCGTCGGCGGCGGCGTCGGAGAGCGAGGCCTCCGGCTCGACCCCGAGGAACGGCTCCAAGTCGGCGGGGGTGGCCACCGCCCCGCTGCCCGGGCCCAGGTAGAGGGCCAGCCGCTCGATCTCCTGGCGGGCCACCCCGCGCTCCTTGGGCATGCGGGCGACGAACATCTGCAGGGCGTCGGCGGAGAGCGAGAGGTTGTCCTTGGCCAGGGACTCGCGGACCTGTCGGGCCACATCGCCGGGCTCGTCCTCGTAGCAGGGGATGGCCGCCGCGCCCGGCGCCTTCTCGGCGGCCTTGCGCAGGGCGGAGTCGCGGCCGAGCGCGCCCGCCTCGATCAGCAGGAAGGCGTCGGGGTTGAGCTCGCCGGCGGCATGGCGGGTGAGCGCCTCGGCGGCCAGCTTGTCGAGGCTCGCCTTCTCCGTGGAAAACCGCAGCCGCACCAGGCGCCGGCCGCCCATCAGCGACTGGGCGGCCAGTTCGCCCTCCAGGCGCGCGCCATCGCCGTCCAGGTCGCCATCGGTGAGCTGGGCCACGTCGAAGGGGTCGTTGGGGTCCTTGGCGACCTTGGCCGCCAGCTGCTGGCCGCGCTCGCGCACCACGCCCAGGTCGCGGCCATAGATCAGGGCCGCGCGGACCGCGGCGTCCGGCCGGGCCAGGAAGCGTTCGACGTCGGGGCGCTTGCCGAGGATCATCGGGCCTCAGCGCGTCTTGGGCGTTCCGCTCGTGGGCGGCGGAGCGATGGCCGCCACCGTCTTGGCGTGCGGCTCGCCGGTGGCCAGCCAGGCGGCGATCTCCAGCTGGATGCGCCGCGCGGCCTCCTCGGCGGCGCGGTCCTGGGCGTCCTGCGCCGCGGTGATCGAGGCATAGGGCTGGTCGGCGGAATCGTAGGTGATCTCCACCCGCACCCGGCCGCGCTTGGCGACGTCCCCGGCGGGCAGGTTGGCCAGGGTGTAGTCGGCGGTCACCACATATTCATAGCGCGTGGCGACGTTGTCGGTGCGCACGCCGCGCGGATAGCGGGCCTCCGAGAGCGCCAGCCGCATGGAATAGGCGGCCGGCCCCTGACGGTTCTTGGCGAAGGCGTCGTCCAGGTGCTGGCGCAGCAGGAAGCCGGTGCGGCCCTCTGGCGCGATGACGTCGATCGAGGCCAGCTTCGAGGTCAGGCCCGGCGTCGCATAGAGCGGCGTGAAGCCGCAACCGCCCAGAGCCAGGCTGGCGCCCGCCGCGATGAGGATCAGGAGCCGCTTCACCTAGGCGGCCACGATGTTGACGATGCGGTCGGGCACCACGATCACCTTGCGGATGGTCAGGCCCTCAAGGCGCCGTGCGATATCGGGATCGTCAAGCACGATCTTCTCCACGTCCGCCGCCGAGGCCCCCGCCGGAGCCGAGATTTCGCCCCGGCGCTTGCCGTTCACCTGCACCGGCAGCACCCTCACGGCGTCCTCGGTGAGCGCCGGATCGAACTCCGGCCAGGGCGCCATGGCCACCATGCCCTCTCCGCCGACGCGGACCCAGCATTCTTCCGCCAGGTGCGGGGTGAAGGGCGCGATCAGCCGGGCGAAGGCCGAGAGCGCCTCCTGGCGCGCGGCCAGCAGCGCCGGCGAGGCGCCCGCCGCCGGATTGGCCTTCAAGAGGTTCAGGAACTCGTAGAGCCTGGCGATCCCGGAGTTGAACCGGAAGGTGTCGATGGCCTCGGTCACCTGCTTGACCAGCTTGTGGGTCGCCCGGCGCACGCCCAGCGCCGCCTCGTCTTCGCCAAGAGCGGGCGCGGTCCCCGCCGAAACGGAAGATGGCCGCTGGCTCTCGAATTCGTCCCAGACCCGGTTCACGAACCGCCAGGCGCCCTGGACGCCGGCCGTCGACCACTCGGTGTCCCGCTCGGGCGGACTGTCGGACAGCACGAAGAACCGCGCCGCATCCACACCGTAGACGTCGAAGATCTCCTCCGGGGCCACGGTGTTCTTCTTGGACTTCGACATCTTCTCGACGTCGCCGATCGTGACCTCCGCGCCGTTTTCCAGCAGCCTGGCGCGGCGGGTCTTACCCTCGGCGATCACCTCGACGTCCTTGGGCTCCAGCCACTCGCCGTCCTGCCGCCGGTAGGTCTCGTGGGTGACCATGCCCTGGGTGAACAGGCCCGCGAAGGGCTCGCGGACGGAAACCTGGCCGTCGTCGGCCAGGGCCTTGGTGACGAAGCGCGCGTAGAGCAGGTGCAGCACCGCATGCTCGATGCCGCCGATGTACTGGTCCACCGGCAGCCAGTAGTCGGCGGCCGCCTTGTCGATGGGCTGCGGAAAGTCCGGATTGGCGAAGCGGGCGAAGTACCAGGACGAGTCCACGAAGGTGTCGAGGGTGTCGACCTCCCGCGTCGCCGGTCCGCCGCAGACGGGACAGGTGGTGTGTTTCCAGGTCGGGTGACGGGCGAGCGCATTGCCGGGCTTGCCAAACTCCAGATCGTCGGGGAGCGCCACCGGCAGGGCGGACTTCGGCAGGGGCACGACCCCGTCCGTCTCGCAATGCACCACCGGCACCGGACAGCCCCAGGCGCGCTGGCGCGCCACGCCCCAGTCGCGCAGGCGGTAGACGGTGGTCCCCTCGCCCTGGCCTTGCGCCTCCAGCCGGGCGATGGCGGCGGCCTTGGCGGCCTCCACGTCCAGGCCGTCAAGGAACTGGGAGTGATAGATCACCCCTGGCCCCAGGTAGGGCTCGTCGCCGATCGTGAAGCTCGCCGGATCCGCGCCCGGCGGCAGCACCACCGGGATCACCGGCAGGCCGTATTTGCGGGCGAAATCCAGGTCGCGCTGGTCGTGCGCCGGACAGCCGAAGAGGGCGCCCGCGCCATAGTCCATCAAGACGAAGTTGGCGATCCAGACCGGCAGGGTCTTGGCCGCGTCGAAGGGGTGGACCACCGCGACGCCGGTGTCGAAGCCCATCTTCTCGGCGGTGTCGATCTCCGCCTGGGAAGAGCCGCCCTGCTTGCACGCTGCGATGAAGGCCGCAGCGTCGGCGTTCTTGGCCGCGACAGCCTCGGCCAGCGGATGGTCGGCCGCGATGGCGACGAAGCTCGCGCCGAACAGGGTGTCGGGTCGGGTGGTGTAGACCTCCAGGCCCTTGGCGAACTCCGGCGACGGCGGGCCGCCGGCGAACTTGAAGGCGAACTGCGCGCCCTTGGAGCGGCCGATCCAGTTCTCCTGCATCACCCGGACCTTCTCGGGCCAGCGGTCCAGGGTCGCCAGGTCGTCGGTCAGCTGGTCGGCGTAGTCGGTGATCCGGAAGAACCACTGGTTCAGCTTGCGCTTCTCCACGACCGCGCCCGAGCGCCAGCCGCGGCCGTCCACCACCTGCTCGTTGGCCAGAACCGTCTGGTCGACCGGGTCCCAGTTCACCAGGCCCTCGCGGCGGTAGACCAGACCGCGCTCGTAGAGGTCGAGGAACAGCGCCTGCTGCTGGCCGTAGTAGGCCAGGTCGCAGGTGGCGAACTCCCGCGACCAGTCGATGGAGAGGCCCAGCTCCTTCAGCTCGGCGCGCATGCGCGCGATGTTCTCGTAGGTCCAGGCCCTGGGATCGACGCCGCGCTCCATGGCGGCGTTCTCGGCCGGCAGCCCGAAGGCGTCCCAGCCCATGGGGTGCAGCACCGAAAAGCCCCGCGCGCGCTTGAAGCGGGCGATCACGTCGCCCAGGGCATAGTTGCGCACATGCCCCATGTGCAGGCGCCCCGACGGATAGGGGAACATCTCCAGCACGTAGTACTTCGGCCGGCCGGGATCGATCACCGCGCGGAAGGCGTCGGCGTCAGCCCAGGCCTTGCGCCACTTGGGCTCGGTCACTTTGGGATTGTAGCGGGCCATCGTCTCGGAGGCTTTGGACTGGAGTTGGACTTCCGGTCAACGGGCCTCTTCGGTAGGCGCCGCCGACTGACGAACGGTGGTGGGGCGTCTAGCCCTTGATGTTCGAAAGTCGCAGCTGGCGCGCGCGGGTCAGGATCGAGTTCTCGATGTCCGTCTCGGTCTGGCTGGTGGAGGGCGCGTCGATCCACTCGCCGGCGGCGTTCTTGTTCTGCTTGAACACCGCCACGTTCAGCCCGTCGGCCCGCAGGCGGGCGTCCAGGATGTAGACCGTGCACTTGAAGCGCTCGTCCGGCTTTTGCGGGTCCGCGTACCAGTCGGTGATGATCACGCCGCCGTAGGGATCGGCCGAGGCGAGAGGCATGAACGAAAGGGTGTCCAGGGTGGCCCGCCACAGGTAGCCGTTGACGCCGATCTGCGCCGCCGAATTGGGGTTTGTCACCTGCTTGGGGCCATCGCCGCCGCCGAGCGGGTGCATGATGTGGGAACAGCCGGCGACGCCCAGGGCGCTCGCGGCCAGGGCGCTCACCACAACGCCACGCATCCAGGTACCGCGCACAAACGGCATTTGTATCCGTCTCCAAAGATTTCCGTCGCACCAAGCAGGCGTGACGGCGCCGCCCCGCGCCGCGCCCTCTATAACAACGCCGTGTCGCTCGCCAAACAGGAATCGCGTGGCCCCGCCGCCACAGGCGCCGAGGTTCTTCGACGCATTGCAGCCCCGCGGCCCCGGAGTCGGTTGACGTTCAGCCCCACGGTTCTCTAATCGGCCTCCACCGTGGCGGACCTTGGGGAAACCCTGGGATGCGAACGCGGGGTCGAGGGGCTATATATTGGGCATGGACGTCCGCAAGGTCGCACTGCTGGTCGCCGCGGCCGCCCTTATGGGCGGTACGGCCGCGCGCGCGGCGGACGCCAAGAGCTCCAAGCCGATCGACTTCACCGTCCGCACCGAAACCTCGCCCATCGCGCCCGGCGCCCAGACCGTGAAGTGGGACGCGGCAAAGGGCCGCTGGGGCGTGACGGTCAACCTGCAGCAGCCCGAGAGCCGCGCCGCGACCCTGAACGACATCCAGGCGGGCGCCTATTACAAGATCACGCCCAGCCTGCGGGTCGGCGGCGCGGTGGCCTTCGGCGACCAGCAGCTGCTCCCGGGTCCGAAGCCGAACACCCCGGACGCCAACCAGCCTCGCGTGCAGTTCGAGACCAAGTTCAAGTTCTAAGGTTCAAGTTCTGAAGGCGTCCACCGCCGCCAGACCGACGAGGCCCGTATCCTTCAGGAGGCGGGCTTTTTTGTTGTCGATCCCGCCCAGGCCGTAGACCGGCCCCGTCACCCGCCGCACCAGGAGCGCCAGGCGGATCGGCCCCAGGGGCGGTCCGGCCGAGGGGCTGCGGCTCGGGAACACCGTGGAGACCACCGCCGCGTCGGCGCCCCAGGCCAGCGCGCGCCGCGCCGCGGCCGGCGAATGCGCTGCGGCGGTGACGATCCAGGCCGGATGCGCCGCCTTCAGCCGCCGGGCGCGGTGCGCCAGGCGCTCCGGCAGGTGCACGCCGTCGGCCTGAAGGCGCCGCGCCAGGGCCGCGTCGGCGCCCACCAGCAGAATCAGGCCTCGCCGCATGGCGATCGCCTTCAGGCGCGCGCCCTGCGCCATCGCGTCCGGCGCCCCGAAGGCCCGGAACACCACCGCCGCGCCGCGGGGCAGGCGTTCCGCGATCGCCCCGGGGTCCGGCGTCCGCGCCGGGTCGGTGAAGACCATCAGCGTCGGCAGGGCCTTCCGCGACCCGCCCTTCCGCAGAGCGACGCGGCGCCCTAGGAAGGCCGCGGTTCTCGCCAAGGTCCAGAAGCTCCCGGAAATGGCCGCGCCTCCCGATCCCGCCCTCCATTCCACGAAGGAGGCGTATGCCGCTGTGGTGGCCCGGATCGCCCGTGCGGCGCAAGCCGCGGGACGGGCCCCGGCCGACGTGACCCTGGTGGCGGTCTCGAAGATGCAGCCCTGGGAGGCCGTGGCCCCGGTGCTGGCCGCCGGCCAGCGGGTGTTCGGCGAGAACCGCGTCCAGGAGGCGGTGGAGCGATGGTCGGAACGCCGCGACGGCCTGACCCTGCACCTGATCGGCCCCCTGCAGACCAACAAGGCCGCCGAGGCCGTGGCCTTCTTCGACGTCATCGAGAGCCTGGACCGGGAGAAGCTCGCCCGCGTGCTGGCCGCCGAGGCGCAGAAGCAGGGCCGCAGCCCGCGCCTCCATGTCCAGGTGAACACCGGCGAGGAGCCGCAGAAGGCTGGCGTCGCGCCTGGCGAGGCCGACGCCTTCATCGCCGCCTGCCGCACGACCTACGGCCTCGAGCCCGAGGGGCTGATGTGCATTCCGCCGGCCGCCGAGCCGGCCGGTCCGCACTTCGCCCTGCTGGCCAGGATCGCCGCGCGGAACGGCCTTTCGAAGCTCTCCATGGGCATGAGCGACGATTTCGAGACCGCCATCGCCTTCGGGGCCACCAGCGTGCGGGTGGGCTCGGCGGTGTTCGGCGCCCGGAGTTAGCTGCGCGAGACCGCCGCGGTGGCCACCCCCGCCGCGATCAGCACACCGCCGCCGGCCCGCTTGGACCACAGCATGGCGCGCGGCCCCTTGAGCAGGTGCGAGGCCCGGCTGGCGGCCAGGGCGTAGGCGGTGTCGGTGGTCCCCACCACGGCGGTGTAGGTGGCCACCAGGACCGCGGCCTGCAGGACGTAGGACGCCTGCGCCGAGATGAACTGCGGGGCGAAGGCGGCGAAGAAGACGATGGTCTTGGGATGGAACACCCCCAGCGCCAGGTTGCTGAGGAAGGCGGCCCTGGGCGTGATCGGCGCGCGGGCGAGCTCGCCGGGCGCCAGCCCGCGCCGGCTGCGGACGATCGCCAGCACGCCCAGGCCGATCAGGTAAAGCGCGCCGGCCCACTTCAGCACCAGGAAGGCGCGGGCCGAGGCGGCCAGCACCGCGCCGGCCCCGGCCATGGAGACGGTCATGCAGATGGTGTTGCCGATGGCGATGCCGGCCACCGAGGCGAGCGCGGTCCGGCGCCCGGAGCTCAGGGCGTAGCCCACGATGCTGGTGACGCCCGGTCCCGGGATCAGTCCCATCACCGCGGCGGCCAGGGCGAAGGCGAGCCAGGTCGTCAGGTGCATCGTCAGGCCTCCCGGATCTCGACGGCGTCGCCAGGCTTCGCCGTCGACAGCAGCGCTTCCAGGTCGGACCGCGCCAGCGCGACGCAGCCCTCGGTGGGCTGATAGCCCTCGCGGGCCAGGTGCAGGAAGATGCAGCTGCCCATGGGGCTTTTCGGCGGATCGTCGTTGTGCCCCAGCACCACCACCAGGTCGTAGAGCCCGTCGTCGCGCCAGAGCTTCTCGAAGCTGCCCGGGTGCGGCAGCTTGACCGGGCGGTTGTAGGCCGCGTCCGTTGGGTCGTCCGACCAGCCGTCGTCGCGGGCGATGGGAGCGGCGGGCAGGGCGGTCTTGGGCGGGTCGCCCTTGTCGGGACGGTAGAGCACCCGGCGGATCGGCCAGACGCCGGCCGGCGATACGCCGTCGCCCTCGCGCTTGTCCGCCGCGGGCTTGACCCCGCCCTTGCCGAGCGCGCAGCGCACCCGGCGCGACCCCAGGTCGAGCACGCCCTCGGCGGTGGCGGTGAAGATCACGCGGCAAATCCTTTGCGGGCGGGGGGCGACACGGTGCATGTTCTTACGACCATGGCGCAACGCAAGACCCTCCTCATCGTCGATGACGACGCGGACCTTCGCGGGGCCGTCGCCGAGCAGCTGCAGGCCGAGGACTTCGACACCCTGGAAGCGGCCACCGCCGGCGAGGGCGTCCGTCTGGCGCAGACCGAGCGCCCGGACCTCGTCCTGCTCGACGTCGACCTGCCGGACTTCGACGGCCGCGAGGCGTGCCGGCGGATGCGCGACAGCGGGGTGACCAGCCCGGTCATCATGCTCACCGCCGCCGTCGAGGACGAGGACACCGTCCAGGGCCTCGACGCCGGGGCCAACGACTATGTGACCAAGCCCTACAAGTTCGCCGTCCTGCTCGCCCGCATCCGTGTGCAGCTGCGGGACTACGAGCATTCCGAGGGCGCGGTCTTCCGCCTGGGCGCCTACGAGTTCCGCCCGGCCGCCAAGATGCTGATCGACCCGCAGGGGAAGAAGATCCGCCTGACGGAGAAGGAGACCAACATCCTGAAGTACCTCTACCGCGCGGGGGAAAAGCCGGTGTCGCGGGAGGAGCTGCTGGCCGAGGTCTGGGGCTACAACGCCGGCGTCACCACCCACACCCTGGAAACCCACGTCTACCGCCTGCGCCAGAAGATCGAGAGCGACCCGGCGAACGCCAAGCTGCTGCTCACCGAGGCCGGCGGCTATCGGCTGGCGCCGTAGGCATTGCAGCAACATTAAAGCTGTAGTAGGTTAGTCCCACAGGAGGACTAGCCATGGGCCGCTACGACCCCTTGCGGGTATTTCTGGAAAATCAGCCCGCGGAGCGGATTCCGGTCTCCTTTGGGGACATCGAAAAGCTGCTTGGCGCCCCGCTTCCGAAATCGAAAAGATATCCGGCATGGTGGAGCAATAACCCCTCCAACAATCCAATGACCAAGGTCTGGTTGGCCGCGGGGTTTGTCACGGAAAAGGTCAATCCGGATGCCGGGCGGCTGACATTTCGACGGGTTCGACCGAAGTCCGACGGGGGCAACGAAGACGCGGGGCCGTCCAATGGTGCTGAATGGCTGATGAACCTTCGAGCGAAGATGGCGGGATCAGTGCAGGTTCAGCCGGGGTGGGACCTCACAAGCCCGACGGGCGAAATCTGGGATGCTGAACGGGAATGAGCCGCGCCCTCCTTCTCGACACCTGCGCGCTCATCTGGATCTTGAACGGCGATCGGTTGGGAGGCGAGGCAGAGTCCGAGCTCGCCGCCGCCGCCAACAAACCCGGACAGATCGTCGTTTCACCCATATCGGCGTGGGAGGTGGGCCAACTCGTGTCGAAGGGGCGTCTTAGGCTCGTTACAGATCCGCTGACGTGGTTTCAGGCAGCCATCGACGGAGGAGTGGGGCTGGCGCCTATGCCGCCCAGTGTTCTCGTCGGGGCATCCTTTTTGCCCGGCGAGGCGCTTCGCGATCCGGCAGACCGGATCATTGCCGCGACGGCCCGTGCTTTTGGCTATCGGTTGATGACCCGCGACCGACCGCTCCTGGACTTGGCTGGAGAAGGCCATCTCCAGGCGATCGCCTGCTAGAGCACCAGGTCCGCGCTGACCGGCGCGTGGTCGCTGGGGCGTTCCCATTCGCGGACGTCGTCGTGGATGCGGGCCGCGGCCGAGCCCAGCCTAAAGGCCGCGTCGCGCAGGCCGGGCGTCACCAGGATATGGTCGAGGCGCAGGCCGCGATTGGAGATGCGGAAGTCCTGGGCGCGGTAGCTCCACCACGACGCCAGTTTCTGCGGCTCCGGCCAGGCCTCCCGCGTCAGGTCGATGAACCCCAGGGAGGCGCGGAGCGCGGCCATCGCCTCCACCTCCACCGGCGTATGGCTGACGATCTTCGACATGTAGCGGTGGTTCCAGACGTCGTTCTCGCCGGGCGCCACGTTGAGGTCGCCGACGATGGCCAGGGGCGCCTTCGGGTCGCGCTTGGCGAGTTCGGCGGTCAGCTTCTCGTAGAAATCGAGCTTGTGGTCGAACTTGCGGTTGGCCTCGCGGTCCGGGGTGTCGCCGCCCGCCGGGATGTAGAAGTTGTGGATCTCGACCCCTGCGACCACGGCGCCCACGCAGCGGGCGTGGCCCTCGCGGCAGACGTCCAGCGGCGGGGCGTCTTCCAGCGGCAGGCGCGAGGCGATGGCCACCCCGTGCCAGCCCTTCTGGCCGGCGATCTTCAGGTGCGGCAGGCCCATCTCCACGAAGGCCTCGCGCGGGAACTCGCCCTCGCGGCACTTGATCTCCTGCAGGCACAGCACGTCCGGCGCCTGCTCGCGGACGAAGCGGGCCGCCTGCTCATGGCGCAGGCGGACGGAGTTGACGTTCCAGGTGCAGATCCGAAGGCGCATGCCGCTCCCTTTAGGGGCCGCCGGCGGCGATGGGAATGGGACGAAGCGAGGCAGGCGCGGAGGCGACAAAGAGACGCCCGGGCACTGGAGAAGCCCGGGCGTTTCAGTTGGGTCTCTCATGCCGCCGCCGGGAGGGGATTGGTCCGGCACGGGTTCCGTCGGCGCGTGCGCGCGCCAATGGCGTAGTGTCATTAGCGCCACAGGGATCGTTAAAGTCAAGCACCGATCAGTTAACTCTTGATCGTGGCGAATCCGTCACATTCCGCGTTACATTCGGGGGCCCGGCGTCTTCGGGCGCGGGTCCTTCAGCACGAAAAGCGAGGGGTCGAGGCCGGACACCCGCTGCAGGCCGCTGATGCGCACCTGGGTCGTGCGCCCTTGCGCGTCGGTCACCGCCCAGCCCACCAGGCTCATGGGATTGTCGGTGAAGGTCAGCACGATCTGGCCGGAGGTGGCTTTCTTGCCGTCGCGGGCGGTGATGGAAAAGCCGTCGGCGGCGCGGCTGACGCGGGTGACCTGCACGCCGCGGTCGAGCCGGATGGTCTTGGCCAGGAACAGCGAGAGCGGGGTCGCCCCCAGCGGGTAGGCGTTGAAGGTGTTGAGCCGGGTGTCGGAGACGATCACCCGCCCGCCGTCTGACACCACCGTCAGGCCGGACGGCGGCGCATAGGCGAAGCGCGCCTTGCCGGGCCGCTTCAGGAACAATTCGCCCTGGCTCGCGGCGCCGCGGGCGTCGGTCTGCACGAAGCGCCCCTTGGCCTCGGACAGCCCCTGCAGATAGGCCACCGCCTTGTCGACCAGGGCCTGGTCGTCCGGCGACAGGCTCGAGGCCGGCGCGGCGTGGGCGGCAATCGGCGCAAGGATCGCGGCGGCGGCCAGCCCTACGAGGCGGCGTCGGCTTGGTGTGGTTCGGCTCATCATGGGACCCTAGGTGGCGGCGCCTGATGGCGGGGGCAAGGCGCAACGGCGGCGGACCTGTTACGTTGCTCCGCCATGGACGCCATCGGCAAACTCGAAGCCCGCATGGCCGAGGCCCGCGCCGCCGGCGACGACGAGACCGCCGACCTCTTGGGCGAGGCCATCGGGCGCCTGCGGAGCGGCGCCAGCGCGCTCACCCCTCAGCAGCCCGGCCGCATGGGCCTGGGCACGAGCCAGGAGGCCTATCGCGCCGATCCCGCGCGGCGGCGTCCGGTCAAGCCAGACCCGATGACCAAGGGCCACAAGCCGGGCAGCCGCCGCAGCCGCTGAGCCACTTCGCTTGACATGCAAGTGATTACTTGCATATTGCCGGCATGGCCGACGACATGGATCGGGTCTTCAAGGCCTTGGCGGACGCGAGCCGCCGAAGGCTCCTGGACCTGCTCTACGCCGAGGAAGGCCAGACCCTGGGCGCGCTCGCCGCGCGCCTGGACATGACCCGCCAGGCGGTCAGCCAGCATCTCGCGGTGCTGGAGGCCGCCAACCTGGTCGCCACCGTCAGGCAGGGCCGCGAGAAGCTGCACTACCTCAATCCCGTGCCGATCCACGAGATCCACGCCCGCTGGATCGCGAAGTTCGAACGGCCGCGCCTCGATGCGCTGGCCGACCTGAAACGCCGCCTCGAAGGAGACGAGACATGAGCAACCACACCCCGAAACACACCCCCAAGCACACCTACGTCTACGTAACCTACATCGTGACCACGCCGCAGAAGCTCTGGGAGGCGCTGACCGATGCGCGCATCAGCGCCAGCTATTGGGAGCGGGAGAACGTCTCGGACTGGAAGGTTGGCTCGGAGTGGCAGCACCGCCTGCCGGGCAGGTCGCCGGACGTGATCGGCCAGGTGCTGGAAAGCGATCCGCCGCGACGGCTGGTGACCACCTGGGAAGTCCCCTCCGACCGCGGCAATCCCGACAAGACCAACCGCTGTGTGTTCGATATCGAAGATGTGGGCGGCAAGGTGAAGTTCACGGTCACCCACTCGGAACTGAGCGACAAGGCCCTGGCCGACGTCTCCGGCGGCTGGCCCGCGGTGCTGTCCAACCTGAAGACCCTGCTGGAAACCGGCAAGACGATCCCCGACCCGTACAGCGCGGTCCGCAACCACCCGCGGGGGTGAGCCCTCTCCCTACCCTCTCCCTACCCTCTCCCTCTCTCGCTGCGCTCGGGGGAGAGGAGCGGGGCGGCCGGTCCTCAGCCTCCTCTCCCCCCGCGAAGCGGAGAGGGAGAGGGTAGGGAGAGGGCTGGTCAGGGCGCGGCGCTGACCAGGATCTCGCGCTTGCCGGCGTGGTTGGCGGCGCCGACTACGCCCTCCTGCTCCATCCGCTCCATCAGCGAGGCGGCGCGGTTGTAGCCGATCTGCAGGCGCCGCTGGATATAGCTGGTGGACGCCTTGCCGTCGCGGGTGACCACCGCCACGGCCCGGTCGTAGAGGTCGTTGGCCTCGCCGCCCTCGCCGCCGAAACCGAAGTCGCCGGCCTCGGCGTCCTCGTCCGGCGCCGCGGTGACGTCCTCCAGGTATTGCGGCTGGCCCTGCTCGCGCAGGAACTTGGCCACCGCCTCCACCTCGCCGTCCGAGACGAAGGGTCCGTGCAGGCGGGTGATCCGCCCGCCGCCGGCCATGTAGAGCTGGTCGCCCTGGCCCAGCAGCTGCTCTGCGCCCTGCTCGCCCAGGATGGTGCGGCTGTCGATCTTGGAGGTCACCTGGAAGCTGATCCGGGTCGGGAAGTTGGCCTTGATGGTGCCGGTGATCACGTCCACCGACGGGCGCTGGGTGGCCATGATCAGGTGGATGCCGGCGGCCCGCGCCATCTGCGCCAGGCGCTGGACGGCGCCTTCGATGTCCTTGCCGGCCACCATCATCAGGTCGGCGACCTCGTCGATGATCACCACCAGCATCGGCATCGGCTCGGGCGTGATCTTCTCGCTCTCGTAGATCGCCCTCCCGGCGTCGTCGAAGCCGGTCTGCACCGTCCGCTCGAAATGCTCGCCCTTGGCCGCGGCCTCCTTGGCGCGTTCGTTGTAGGAGGCGACGTTGCGCACCCCGATCTTCGACATGCGGCGATATCGGTCCTCCATCTCCCGCACCGTCCACTTCAGCGCGACGATGGCCTTCTTCGGGTCGGTGACCACCGGCGCCAAGAGGTGCGGGATGCCGTCGTAGACGCTGAGTTCCAGCATCTTCGGGTCGATCATGATCATCCGGCACTGGTCCGGCGGCAGGCGGTAGAGGATCGACAGGATCATGGCGTTGACGCCGACCGACTTGCCCGAACCGGTGGTGCCGGCGATCAAGAGGTGCGGCATGCGCGCCAGGTCGGCGATATAGGGCTCGCCGCCGATGGTCTCGCCCAGCGCCATGGGCAGGGTCTGGCCGCCGCGCTCGTATTCGGAAGACGCCAGGAGGTCGCGCAGGTAGACGGTCTCGCGCTTCTGGTTGGGCAGCTCGATGCCGATGGCGTTGCGGCCCGGCACCACCGAAACCCGGCAGGCGGCCACGCTCATCGAGCGGGCGATGTCGTCGGAGAGCGCCACCACGCGGGCCGACTTCACGCCGGCGGCGGGGACCAGTTCGTAGAGGGTGACCACCGGGCCTGGGCGGATCTGATCCACATTTCCACGCACGCCGAACTCTGCCAGCACGCTCTCCAGGAGCTGGGCGTTCTGGCGCAGGGCGCCCTCGTCGAACTGGGCGGCGCGGGGCTTGGGCTTGGCCAGCATGGAGAGTTCGGGCAGCGAGAAGCCGCCCGGCCGGGCGAACTCGAAGGTGGACTGCGCCTCGCGCTGCTCGCGCGGGCTTTCCTTGGGCGACAGCTTGGGCGGCTTGACCTTGGGGCCTTCGCCGGCCTCCAGGGCCAGGGGCGCGGGATCGAGCGCCGAGTCCGGGATGCCCTCGCCTCGCGCCCGGGCGGCGACGCGGGCGGCGCGTCCGGGCTTGGCGGGCGCCTCCGAGCGGATCTCGGCCTTGGGGCGCGGTGTCAGGATGGCGGCCAGCCATTCGCCCAGGGTGCGTAGCTCGGCGGGTCGCAGGCCCACCGCGTAGCCCAGGGACCCCAGGGCGACTGCGGCGAACACCGCCGCCGCGGCGAGGCGGGCCATCGGCAGGTGGGCGTAGGCCAGGAGACCCGAGAAGCCGGCCAGCAGTGCGTCGCCCCAAAGGCCGCCGAGGCCCTTGGCCAGCGGCCAGGCGGCGGGTGGGGCGGGCCAGGAAAGGGCGGCGGCCAGCGCCAGCACGCCCAGCCCGCCCAGGACCGCACGGCGGCGAATCGAGGCGCGGGTGGCGGCGGGCTCGGCCGCGGCGGCGCGGTTCAGGCCGAGCACGATGACGGTCAGGGCGGCGAAGGCGCAGGCCAGGCCCAGGGACTGGACGCCGAGGTCGGCCAGCGCCGCGCCCGGCGCGCCCAGGGCGTTGGTGGGCGCGGCGGACCCGGCGGCGTTCAGGCTGGGGTCCGCGGGATTATAGGTGGCGAAGGCCACGGCCAGCGCCGCGCCGGCCGCGGCGGTGAGCCCGCCCCTGAGGCGCGCCGTGCCGGGATGCGACCAGGCGAGGCCCGCGATATGCCAGACGAGCGCCATGCCGGTCTTCCGCGCCGCCCGCGCCATGCCCTTGGACTCCCACTCGAATTCGACCGGTCCGTTTTGGCGGCCCGGTGGTTAACGGGCGTTTACTTTGACCCCGCCGCGATCTCGATTTGCGGGCCTGCGGCCCGCGCATTAGGGTCCGCGCCATGCAGTGGTCCATGCCCCACCGGGTGCTTCAGGTCGTCGCCGGGCTGATCGTCGTCATCGCCCTTGGCGCCTTCACCATGGGGATCGTCAACGCGCCCCAGCGCGGCCGCATGCCGGGCGAGCGCCCCGCGGGGCAGTCCGGCGCGGCGCCGCTCGCCGCCGCGGAGGCGACCCCGCTCAGCCAGGACCGCATCGAGGGAACCGCGCCGCGCGAGCTCACCGACGAGGAGAAGGAAAAGGCGCTGGAGGAGAAGGAGGCCAAGCAGGAGGCCGCCGACGCCGCCAAGGCCGCCGCCGAGACCACCACCCCGCCAGGGGTCGTCGCCGTCGCGCCGCCGTCCATCACGCCGCCCCCGGCCGAGCCGCCGCCGCCCGCCCCCTCTCCGGACGAAGCGCCGCACTAGGCCGGATCCGATCCGGCTGCGCGTCCCCTCCCTCTCGCTTCGCGGGGGAGAGGAGGCGGATCGGTCGATCGGGTCTAGGCAGCGCCCCTCAGGCCACGCCGTGGGCCTTGAAGAAGGCCAGCATCTTCTTCCAGCCGTCGGCGGCGGCTTCCGCGTTGTAGCTCGAGCGATAGTCGGCCAGGAATCCGTGGTCGGCGTTGGGATAGACGATGATCTCGTCGTTCTTGCCGGCCGCCTTCAGCGCCGCCCGCATGTCGTCCACGTCCTTGGCCGAAATGCCCTTGTCCAGGCCGCCGTAGAGGCCGAGCACGGGCGCCTTCAGGTCCTTCACCAGCTCGATCGGGGCGGTGCGCGGATAACCGCCCGGCTTCAGCGGGCCGTACCAGGCGACGCCGGCCTTGAACTCGCCGAACCGCTCGCAGCAGAGCCAGGTCGCCCCGCCGCCCCAGCAGAAGCCGGTGACGCCCATCCGCTTCATGTCCGCATAGGGCTGCGCGGCGAGGAATTTCAGCGACGCGGCGGTGTCGGAGGTGACCTGGTCGCCAGGCGTCGCCTTGACGATGTCCATGATCACCTTGAAGTCCGTGGTCTTCGAGGGGTCGCCCGCGCGCACGAAGAAGTCGGGGGCCAGCGCCACATAGCCCGCCTTGGCGAGGCGCCGGCAGATGTCCTTGACCCACTCGTGGACCCCGAAGATCTCGGAATTGACGAAGACCACCGGATGCCGGCCCTTTGCCGCGGGCCGTGCGAGGTAGCCGGGGATCTTGCGGTCGGCGGCGGGGATCTCGACGGTGGCGGTGACCAGGCCCGCCTCGTCGGTGTGGATCGGCTCGGCGTCGGCGGAGAAGGCGGCGACCGCATAGCCGCCGGCGAGCGCCAGCGCGATGGTGCGGCGGGTCAGCACGGGTTCAGGGACCCAGTTGCCGTCCGCGCGGATGTGACTGAGCAAGGGAGCCTCCGCATGTGATGGTGACCGGCAACCCTGCCCCGGAGGCCGGCATGGAGTCAAAGCCAGGGTTCCGACGATTCCGGACGCCCGCGGGGCTTATGCGGCCCATGGGCCAGCGCCGCCTGACGGCTGGAGAGCGCGCCATTGCCGAGGCGGTCTTCGGCGCCGGCCTCGACGCGGCCCGGGTGCGGCTGCTGGCCGTTCCCATCTGGCCGCGGGCTTTCGTGGCGGGGCCTAGGCTGATGATCTGGCCCGCGGCGCAGGCCTGGGCCGACTTCGCCGCCGCGCCTCTGTTCGCCCAGGGGACGTTCGTCCACGAACTGACCCATGTCTGGCAGGCCCAGCGCGGCGTCTTCCTGCCGCGCGCCAAGCTGAAAGCCGGAGACTCCGCGGCCGCTTACGCCTACGACGCTGCGAGCCTTAGCGACTTTGCAATGCTAAATATCGAACAACAGGCCATGGTGGTGGAGCACGCCTTCCTCGCCGGCCACGGAGCTACGACGCCGTTCGCGGCGGAAACCTACGCCGAAATCGCCGCCGCCTGGCGCCGCGCCTGAACCATGTGCTTGGCGAGATTGGAGACTTTCACCCTTGCGAGCGCGCCTATTTTCCCCATATCGGCTGGCGACGCTGGGTTCCGCGCGAGTAGATGCTGCGTGCGGCGCCTGGCGGAGACCTGATCGAACCGGGGGCGTTGCAAGACCGAAGCGCTTCACCTGAAGGCTTCACCGTAGCGTCCGCCAACAAGGAGCGAGCTAGACTCTCAATGAGCAAGATTATCGGTATCGACCTCGGCACGACCAATTCCTGCGTCGCCATCATGGACGGCAAGACGCCGAAAGTGATCGAGAACGCCGAGGGTGCGCGCACCACGCCTTCGGTGGTGGCCATCCTGGAAGACGGCGAGCGCCTGGTCGGCCAGCCTGCCAAGCGCCAGGCGGTGACCAACCCCTCCAACACCCTGTTCGCCATCAAGCGCCTGATCGGCCGCCAGATGACCGACCCGATGGTGGAGAAGGACAAGGGCATGGTGCCCTACGAGATCGTCAAGGGGCCGAACGGCGACGCCTGGGTGAAGGCCCAGGACAAGGACTATTCGCCCCAGCAGATCTCCGCCTTCATCCTGCAGAAGATGAAGGAAGCCGCCGAGCAGCATCTCGGCGAGAAGGTCGAGAAGGCGGTGATCACCGTCCCGGCCTATTTCAACGACGCCCAGCGCCAGGCCACCAAGGACGCGGGCAAGATCGCGGGCCTGGAAGTCCTCAGGATCATCAACGAGCCCACCGCCGCGGCGCTGGCCTACGGGCTTGAGAAGAACGACGGCAAGAAGATCGCCGTCTACGACCTGGGCGGCGGCACCTTCGACGTCTCCATCCTGGAGATCGGCGACGGCGTCTTCGAGGTGAAGTCCACCAACGGCGACACCTTCCTGGGCGGCGAGGACTTCGACCTTCGCGTCGTCGACTACCTGGCCGAGGAGTTCAAGAAGGAGAACTCCGTCGACCTGCGCAAGGACAAGCTCGCCCTGCAGCGCCTCAAGGAAGAGGCCGAGAAGGCCAAGAAGGAGCTCTCCTTCACCACCCAGTACGAACTGAACCTGCCGTTCATCTCGATGAACGCCAACGGCCCCCTGCACCTCAACATCAAGCTCTCCCGCGCCAAGCTGGAGGCCCTGGTGGAGGACCTGGTGGCCAAGACCGTCGGCCCCTGCGAGCAGGCGCTGAAGGACGCGGGCCTGAAGAAGTCCGACATCGACGAAGTGATCCTGGTCGGCGGCATGACCCGCATGCCCAAGGTCGTCGAGACCGTGAAGGCCTTCTTCGGCCGTGAGCCGCACACCGGCGTGAACCCGGACGAGGTCGTGGCGCTGGGCGCCGCGGTGCAGGCCGGCGTCCTGCAGGGCGACGTCAAGGACGTGCTGCTGCTGGACGTGACCCCGCTGACGCTGGGTATTGAAACGCTCGGTGGGGTGTTCACGCCTCTGATCGAGCGTAACACGACCATCCCGACCAAGCGTTCGCAGACGTTCTCGACGGCGGACGACAACCAGTCGGCGGTGACCATCCGGGTGTTCCAGGGCGAGCGGCCGATGGCGGCGGACAACAAGCTCCTGGGTCAGTTCGACCTGGTGGGCCTGCCGCCCGCGCCCCGCGGCGTGCCGCAGGTGGAGGTGACCTTCGACATCGACGCCAACGGCATCGTCAACGTCTCGGCCCGCGACAAGGCGACCAACAAGGAACAGTCGATCCGCATCCAGGCCAACGGCGGCCTTTCCGACGCGGACATCGACGCCATGGTCAAGGAAGCCGAGTCGAACAAGGCCGACGACGAGAAGCGCAAGGCCGGCGTCGAGGCCAAGAACCAGGCCGACGCGGTGATCCACTCCACGGAGAAGGCGCTGGCCGAACACGGCGACAAGGTGACGGAGGACGAGAAGTCGGCCATCACCGCGGCTCTGGAGGACCTCAAGGGGACGCTGGAGGCCGGCGATCCGGAGACCATCTCGGCCAAGACCCAGACGCTGATCCAGGCGTCGATGAAGCTCGGCGAGGCCATGTACAAGGCCCAGCAGGGCGAAGGCGGCGAAGGTCCGGCCTCGGACGAGGATGCGGCCCGTGCGGCGGGCGGCGCCCACGGCGGCGAAGACGTGGTCGATGCCGAGTTCGAGGAAGTCGACGGCGACGACCACAAGAAGTCGGCGTGACAACCTGCCCCATGGCGGCTCAGAGCGCCTTTTGCGATGAGTTCGTCACTGGGGACGTCGCCGCCGCTTCTGCGCGACTAGGGACCCCCGCCCGCTCGGCCCAACCCGCAAGGAATAGGCCTTGTAGCCGGGCGGGGGTTTTCCCACCTACATCACAGCCACATTCCAGACACGCTTCTATTCGGGTCCTGACGGTTTGATGCGCGACTATTATGAAATCCTCGGCGTGGAGCGGGGCTGCGACGCGGGCGCGCTGAAGGCGTCCTTCCGCAAGCTGGCCATGGAGCACCACCCCGACCGCAACGACGGCTGCGGCGAAGCCGAGGGCCGGTTCAAGGAGATCAACGAGGCCTACTCGGTGCTGTCCGACCCGCAGAAGCGCGCCGCCTACGACCGCTTCGGCCATGCCGGCGTCAACGGCGCCGGCGGCGGCGGCCCGCAGTTCCACGACGTGGGCGACATCTTCAACGAGGTGTTCGGCGACGTCTTCGGCGACATGTTCGGCGGCCGCCGCCAGCAGCGCTCCGGCCCGGCCCGCGGCCAGGACCTGCGCTACGACCTCGAGATCACGCTCGAGCAGGCCTACGCCTCGTCCGAGGTGGAGATCACCGTGCCGGCGGCGCTCACCTGCGAGGCGTGCCACGGCTCCGGCGCCAAGCCCGGCACCAGCCCCACCGCCTGCAACGCCTGCGGCGGCCAGGGCCGGGTGCGCGCCACGCAAGGCTTCTTCTCCATCGAGCGGGCCTGCCCGCGCTGCGGCGGCTCGGGCCAGCTGGTGCTGGACCCGTGCGCCGACTGCCACGGCATGGGCCAGCTGCGCCGCGAGCGGACGCTGTCGGTGCGCATTCCGGCGGGCGTCGACGACGGCGCGCGCATCCGCCTGGCCGGCGAAGGGGATGGCGGGACGCGCGGCGGCCCGCGCGGCGACCTCTACATCTTCATATCGGTGAAGCCGCACGAGCTGTTCGAGCGCGACGGCCTGGACCTTTTGTGCACCGTGCCGGTGCCCATGGCGGTGGCCGCGCTCGGCGGCGAGATCGAGGCGCCTTGCCTGATGGGCGGCGAGAACTGCGACGGCAATTGCAAGATCCCGGTCAAGGTCCCCGAGGGCGCCCAGACCGGCAAGACCGTGCGCCTGAAGGGCCGTGGCATGCCCTCCCTGCGCTCCCGGGAGCGCGGCGACCTGGTGGTGGAGCTGTTCGTCGAGACGCCCGCCAAGCTGACGCCGCGCCAGAAGGAGCTGCTGCGCGAATTCGCCGGCCTCTGCAGCGAGGCCCAGCACCCGAAGAACGCCAATTTCGCCGGCAAGGCGAAGACCTTCTGGGACAGCGTCAAGGGCTAGGCGAGGGCCCTGGCCGCTAGGGTTTGCCGCCGGCCTGGCTTTCGGCTAGACCCTGTCCCGTTTTGATTGAATCAATCAAGAACGGGAAGAACAGGGTCGTCGCCTAAACTTGCGAGCACGATTCAGGGTTTTGATGGTTCCATCAAAACCCATCGTGCTCTAGAGCAGGCGTCCGCTCGCAAACGCACCCGTAGCTCAGCTGGATAGAGCGTTGCCCTCCGAAGGCAAAGGTCACACGTTCGAATCGTGTCGGGTGCGCCAGCGGCCTTCATAAGTGCCCGGACTGGTCGGCTTTCAGGTCTCGGTTTTAGGACTGTCTGCCGTTCGGTTTAGGGAGTTTGCGTGCCTGCGCGGCTAATTCTAAAATTCGAAACACGGCCATAAGCTACGTAACAGATTGGGAATCTCGCCGACGAAACCTACGTCCGCAGCAAATCCCTAGCAAATCCTGTTAACCACTCGTTAGCCGTGAAATCCCTGATAAATCAGCGAACTCATTTCGTTCACCGGAACAGCTGCGGAACGAAAATGGCCTGTCAGCAAATCCCTAGCAAATCTCAATTCGCGAACTATGCCCACGAAGGAACATATCCCGATTTCGGAGCGCGCGGGTCCGCGAACCGAATTTCTCCAGCCTCTAGAGCGTCCCGAATTATGCGAGAGACCGCAGCAGCGTTTGTCGAACTCAAACCGAAGCGATCTCTCAGCGACGCATTGGTCATTTTGTGACCGGAAATATATCGAAGCGCCGCATGCTGTGCGCTAGCTCGAATGCGTTCAGTTGGAGTCATAGAAGAAAAGCTTCGCGGGCCATAAAGCACCACCCGCACGCTATCGCCATCAGTTCGAAAGTCGGGCGGCGGCAGTTGGAACAGCTCAACAGACGTGAGCACTTTATCGACGCCGCTTCCCTGCTCCTCGCAAATCCCCATTCTTCGCATCAACGAAGCAAGCGTCTCGTTTCGCGAGCGGGGAGGCATATCAATGAACCGTGCGGGTTCGACTAGGGGCTTGCCTGGGTTCGTTATTTCGACTCGATCCGCAAAGACCTCTACCATTGGCCCTGCGCCGGTGACCGTGAGGTCTTGGTGGATCAACGCGTTCGCTACCAGTTCGCGAATTGCTATCGGGGGATATAACGGTCGCTCCTGCCGAAGCGCTTTCCCAATTTCCTCATTTCGAGGAAGCAGGCTGTCGATGTAGGCAATTAGGGAGGTGAAGCCGCTACCATACCCGCGAGTCTCGTCGAGCCGCCGCAGTGTCTCCGTGCGATCACTACCGGGATATTGGATAACCCGCACAGCCTTACGGCTTAACCCAGGAAACGTGTCTAGGGTTTTCGCGAAAAGGATGGCGCCCAGGTTAGTAATGTCCCAGCGTTCCGCAGTCTCTCTTCGAAGCAGACCATCAACTAGAAGCCGCTCAAAAATGCCCGATCGATTGTCAGGAAGGCGCTGCTTAGACAGGTCGAAATATGAAGCGTAGTCCAGCGCAGATAATACATCGTCGCCGGTTACAAAGCTAAGCGCGACCCCCCTTTCCCAGGCGAATGGTCTGAGCTTAGCCCACAGAGCCGCCTCGATTGCGCGATGATCGTTCAGCCGAGGCGTAGCACTGCCGAGTCGAATGTAAGCGTTGCGCTGAAAAGTGACGGGGCTGCTAGTTGCCGCTGGAATTTCCAGGACCACCAAACGGCCATCCGGATGAACTAGCTCTTGGAATTGCAGGTTCGGGCAAGGGTCTAGTGTTTGACCCAGCCACATAAGGAGCCCTTGGTTTCCAACGGTAGCTACCTCGGGGTGAAAGGTGGTCGAGGTAACATCTCGTGATCCATCTTCAACGCCCCAAACCATATAGGCTGTTTCCCGGTCGGAAAGACGTGCAGCATTAGCGAGCCCCGAGATTGTCAGACCCATTCGTTCTGGATCTTGGTTGTTGGCCTTGAATTCAAACCAGGTTGCTTCCGCGCGATGCTTTCGTAGCTCCTCAACGATCGCGAAAAGACGAGCCGGGTTCAAAATTCACCTTTAGGTCGCCCACCTCGGCCGCCCGCTCTGGGTTAGCCGCCGCAAGGAGACAAACACTATTTGCGATTTCATAGTTAGGGAAATGCCGGACCGGCACATCATTCGAAACGAGTGCTCGCCCAGTAGGGCCGTAAATCATTTCCTGGTCACCGGCGCGGCCATCCCGAGCCAAGTAGAACGTAGCCCGGGAGCTAATTGACGATATTGGCCGCTGCGTCAGGCCGGCCCGCCGGTTTCCGCCTGTTCGGCGCCGCGGGCTTCCCGCGCCCATTGCCGCCAGCGCCGTTCGCCGGCGCGGAAGGTCTCCGCCTTTTCCGGGAACAGCCGCGCCAGGTTCGCCAGCGTCGCCGCCTGTTCGGCGCACTGCTCGGCGCTCAGCCGGCCGCCGGCCGGCCCATCCGGGGCGTTGGAGAATGTGCGGACTTCGGTCATCGGAAGCTTCACCTTGGCGCTCCTCGTGAACGCACAGCGGCGCGGAATGTTCCGCCCGCCGGGTCCAGCATGGCGAAGCCCGGCCGTTGGAACCCGACGGCCCGAGCCGGCTTCTCCTCCGCGACAGGGGAGACCGTCCACATGACATTCTGGAGCCTGCTTCTGAGGGCGATCCGCGCCGCCGCCCACTGAGCCGCCGGGCCTTGCGGATTGGCCCCGGCGATGCAACGCCGCCGGGGCCTGCCGAGCGTCTAGAGCGTCATCGGCGTGGCGTCTTGTTTGGGCTCCGCGACGCCACAGGTCGGTCCCTGACACAAGCTGGGACAGACGCCTCCCCATCCTGCAATCCCAGGGCCAGCTTTGTTTGAACTGAAGCTGCGCCGGAGCGTTGTCGTCCCGGGACAGGATCTGAGTGGGGATTCCGATGCACGACGAGGACATCCGTGAGCGCGTCGAGCTGTGGCTGACGGGCGTTTTCCTGGCGCTGTCGCTGCTGGTCGGCCCGGCGCTGGTGGCGCTGACGAGCCGCGGGTGAGCGCCGTGCTGGTCTACACTTTCTACGGCCAAACCGATCCCGCGCCGACGCCGTTCGCGGCCCGCGCGCTCACCTCCGACACCGCCGCCCGCAGCGCCGCCGTCGAGGCCCTGCGGGAGCGCCCGAGCTGGGGTATGGTGACGGTCTACCAGGAGCGACGGATGGTCGGCCGCGCAGCCATGGGCCCGGTGCGGTTCGGGGCCGGGCCGCCGGTCGCCGCGCCGCTGCAATAGCAGCTAGACTGTAGACCCTGATTCCGCGTTCAGGCCGCTTCGATCTGAAACACCTCAGGGTCTAGAACTGGACGTGGCCGGTCAGGCGCAGGTCGTAGATGTTCAGCCCGTCGCGCGCCTCGGCGCCGGTTTCCACCGCGAAGCCGCCGGAGCCGTTCTCGCCCTTCACCGACAGGTGGACCACCGCGCCGGAACCGGAGATGTCGTCCGAGCGCAGGGTGAAGCTGTCGCCGCCGGCCACGAACTTGGCCGTGGTGTTCCCCAGCACCTCATTGGCCACCGCCTTGTAGCCGACCAGGGCTTCCGGGCCCCAGGACCGGTCCGGCCCGTAGAGCGCGCCCACCGCCACGCCCGCGAAGGCCGACAGGCGCGAACTGGTGCGCGAATTGACCGCCAGGTCCATGCCCTCGCCGCCGCCGCTTTCGGTGTAGGAGCCCTCGACGAACCGCACGTAGTCGAGCACCGCCTGCGGCCGCACATAGTAGTTCCGGCCGAAGCGGCCCTCGTAGCTGGCCATGGCCCGGGCATCGACCCCGAAAGCGTTCCAGTGGCCGTTGGCGATCCGGCCCACCGCCAGGCCGTCGGCGCCCAGCACCTCGATCACCCGGTCGCTGGTGACGCGGGCGTAGGAGCCGGACACCCGGGCGTTGGCCGAGAAGGCCCCGCGGGTCATCCGCCAGTAGACGCCGATGTCCGCCAAGGTGGCGTGCAGGTTCTCCGCGGCGTCGACGTTGTCGGGATAGATCTGGTTGGTGCTGGCTCCGAAGGTGACCCCCAGGATGCCGAGCGGCGTGCGCGGAATCTCGTAGCCGGCCACCGCGCCCAGGCTCCAGCCCTTGTAGCCCGGATCGTCGGCCTGGCCGTTGGCGAACAGGCCAAGATTGGTCTCCTGCACCCAGAAGCCGCCGCCCACCGGGTCCTGGCGGTCGTCGAGGGGCTTGCCGAAGGCGTTCACGCTGGCGGCCATGATGTTGAACAGGCTGCCGTTGTGGTTGGGCAGCAGCTGGTTGAAGAGGGTGACCAGGCCCGTGCGGGTGTTCTGGGTCAGCAGCGCGCCGGTAAGGCCGGTGTCGCGGCCGAGGTTGTTGAGCACGGCGGGCAGGGCGGCAGCCGTGGTGTCGGGCAGGCCGAGCTGGGCGGCGGACTTCAGCGACAGGGTGGCCGTGACCGTGCCGGCCGCGGCGTTGCTCGCCAGGCTGGAGGTGTAGAGGAACGGCGTGTTGCCCAGGAGGCTCGAGTCGATGGTCCCGGCGTTGAGCTGGCCGGCGTGGATAATGGTGTAGGTGGCGGTTCCCAACTGGATGGACGCCAGGCGTACGCCGATCTTCGCGCCGTTGGCGATGTCGGCGGTCCCGGCGACATCCAGGCTGGTGGCCTTGCCGGACGCCGGATCGGCGGTGACGATCAGGGAAGAGGCCGCGCCAAGCGACAGGCTCGGCAGTTGCAACTGACTGGCGTCGTTGATCTGCAGGAGGCCGCTGCCGACGCTGAGCGCCACCGTGCCCCCGGCCGCATCGAGGGCGCCCTTCACCACGGCCCCGTTGTCGACGGTCAGGCTGTTGGCTCCGGCGCGCAGGTCGATGTCGCCGGTGAGCGTGCCGGCCAGGATCTCCACGTGGTCGCCGCCTGACCCCGTGCTCACCGAACCGGTGATCGCCGGGACCAGGGTCGCCCCGGTCGTCGTGCTCTGGACGATGTGCACGCCGCTGGTGTTCGCCGACAGGTCCAGGGCGACGTCGTGGCCGCTCACCGGCTGGGTGACGTCGGTGAGGGTGCGCCCGGCGGTGATCGTCCCGGTGTTCTCGACTTCGCGCAGGCTGCCGGAACGGTCGATGACCGCCGCCGCGTCGGCCTTCTCGCCGGCGACGTTGGCGTTGATGACGTTGGCGTTCTGCAGGACGGGCGTGTTCGCCCCGGCCTCGATGACGATGGCCCGCGCCCCCGCGCCGGCCGCGTCGGAGCCCATGGCCGCAGCGATGGTGCCTTCGTTGCGCAGCACCGGCGCGCTGACCGCGCCGGTCAGGTGCAGGGCGGTGGCGTCGGCCGCGAACGAGGAGGCGCCGACGGTGCCCGAGACGCGCACCCCGCCGGTGGTGTCCACGGCGCCGCCGCCGGCGATTCCGAGGTTCACGCCCTGCGCCTGCACGCCGTCATAGATGCCGCTGCCGACCGCGCTGCCCTTGATCTCCAGGCCGAAGGCGTCGGCGCCGGTTCCGACATTGCCCAGGGTCACCGCATTGTTCGCCGAGCCGACCACCAGGGCGGGCGCGCCGGAGATCGAGCTGATTGTGCCGGTGCTGGTCAGCGCGGCGCCGTTGGCGTCCACCGTGGCCACGTCCACCAGCACGCCCTTGGCGACATCGCCGCCGACGGTGACCGCCGTTCCGCCCTGCAGCAGATCGTCGGCGGCGAGCTGCTTCACGAAATTGGGGTCGGTGCTCCGGGTCGTGAACCGATAGCCGGTGACGGTGATCGCGCCGTTGATCAGCAGCTGGCCGCCGACGGGGCCGCCAAAGTTCACACCTTGGACGTTCTGGCCTATGGCGTTGATCGCGCCGCCAAGGGTCACATTGCCGCTGACCGACTTGGTGGTCTGGATGCCGAAACTGTTGTTGCCGGTGATGCTGATCGTGCCACCGGTATTGAGCGTGCCGACGAGGTCGCTCTCCAGGGAGATCGCGCTCGACTTGTCGCCCTTGACCACGATGCCCGGGCCCAGCGAGCCGTTGATGATGTCGCCGGTGAACGCGCCTGGTCCGACCAGGCGGATGCCGAAGCGGTCGGTCCCGTTGGCGAAAGGCCCGTGGGGGATGCCGTTCTTGTCGGTGCTCGGCTGGGAGGTGTCGTCGACCTCGATCGTGCCATTGTTGGCGATCGTGCCGGCGGCTCCGCCCTTCAGCAGGATGCCGGTGACGTCGTTGAGGTTCGTGAACTGGATGACGCCGCCGGTGCTGGTCACCGCGTTGTGGCTGTCCACCGTGATGGCCGCACCCGAGGCGGGCTTCACCGAGCCGCCGGCGTTGATGGTGATGTCCCCCGCCGTCGAGGTGGCGAGTGGCGTGGTGGTGGCGGTGCTGATGGTGGTCTGGGCCAGCGCCGGGGCGGCCCAGACGAGGGCGTAGAGGCTCACCAGCGGCGGGCCGAATCGCAGGGCCCGCGCGAGGCCCTGGCCGATGCCCTGGGCGGCCTTGCGGGACGCGGCCGGCGAAAAATACCCAGTCATCTACTTGGATCCCCTACGGCGCACCGATCGATCGAGCATGAATGTGGCCGGCGCATGGCCTCGCTTCGCGGATTCGGCCGCGGGACCGCCACGATAGACCGGCTTCGTTTCAATCCCGCATCCCCGGCCGCAACACTCGTCCACGCGTCCATATCCCCCGGAAATTGCAAGGCGCCGACCGCGCGGCGAATCCGTTCGACCGGACGGCCCCGCGCGACCTTGAAACCTCAAGCGAGGCTTAGATGCAAATATCTTCAACTCCAACAGCTTACGGAGGCGGTGAGGCGCATCGTCTGCTGAACATGCTCCTGCGGCCACAGGGACCGCGTACCGGGCAAGACCTGCCGGGCGCCGGACCTACGGATTCCGCCGCCCCGGCCGCAGCGCCGACCCAGCCGGCGGGCGGCCCGGACGCAGCCCAGTTCGCTTCCAAGACCCTGGCTTCCCTGCTGTCGGCGCAGGAAGCGCCGCCGTCGAACGCGGACATCGCGGGCAAGATCATCGGCGTCGCGGACGGCGACGGCGACGGCTCGCTCAGCCTGACCGAGGTCGAGAAGGCCATCGGCGCCGACACCACCTCGGGGGCGGACCCGCTCGGCCAGGCCTTCGCCGCGCTGGACACCAATGGCGACGGCCAGATCGGCGCCGATGAACTGACCGCCGCGCTGGACGCCCGCCAGGCCGCCCAGGGGGCGCACCACGGCCACCATGGCCACCACGTGCACGGCGCGCAGGCGTCGAGCAGCGACCTCGCCGCCAAGATCCTGGGAGCTGCGGATACCGACGGCGACGGATCCCTGAGCAGCGACGAGCTGCAGACCGCACTGGGCGCATCGTCTTCCGACGGCCTCGCCAGCGCGATCGGCAAGCTCGATACCGACGGCGACGGCAAGCTCAGCGCCGCCGAGCTCAGCGCCGGCATCGACGCCTTCCGGGCGGCGCACCACCGCGGCGCGGCAAGCGTGACCGTCGAGACCGCCTCGACCCAGGCCGCCTCGACCCAGGCCGCCTCGACCCAGGCCATCTCAGCCTGACCGGTCCGCCCGGGCAGAACGCCCTGGCGACCCGCCTCTAGCGCCACCTTCGATGGATTGTGGCGGCGCGGTTGTCCCGGCGCCACAATGGTGGGGAAGGAGAGGCTATGAACAGCCAAGCCAGCAGCATCCTGCCCGCGCGCCACATCCTGGTGGTCGACGACGACTCGCAGCTGCGCGAACAGGTGGTCGGCTATTTGCGGGAGCACGGCTATCACCTGCACGCCGCCAGCGACGCGGCGAGCATGGAGCAGGCGCTCGCCGTCGCCCCCATCGACCTCATCGTCCTGGACGTGATGCTGCCCGGCGAGGACGGGCTTTCCATCTGCCGGCGGCTGTCGGAGGCGGGCGGGCCGGCTATCGTCATGGTCAGCGCCATGGGCGAGGAGGTGGACCGCGTGCTGGGGCTGGAGCTGGGCGCGGACGACTACCTGCCCAAGCCCTGCAGTCCGCGCGAGCTCCTGGCCCGCGTGCGTGCGGTGTTCCGCCGGCTGGACGAGGTGCGCGGCGGGGCGCCGCGGCGGGGCAAGACCTACCACTTCCAGGGCTTCGTCGTTGACACCCTGCGCCGCCAGCTGCGCGCGCCCAACGGCACCACCATCCTGCTCACCGGCGGGGAGTTCTCGTTGCTCAGCGTCTTCCTTGAGAACCCGCAGAGGATCCTGTCGCGAGATCAGCTGCTGGAGCAGGCGCGGGGCTCGCAGACCGAGGTCTTCGACCGCGCCGTGGACGTGCAGATCAGTCGCCTGCGCCGCAAGCTGCATGCCTGCGTCGAGGGTGAGATCATCAAGACCTACCGGGGCGCCGGCTATCTGTTCGACGCCAAGGTGACCCGGGCGTGACCGACGGCGGGCCTGTCGGCCGGCGCCGGTGGTGGCCCCGGGCGCCGATCAGCCTGCAGCTCGTGACGCTCCTCCTGGCCAGCCTGCTGGTGGCCCAGGCGATCAGCTTCGGGATCATCATCCTGATCCCGCCGCCCCGGCCGCCGGTCTATCGCGTGGCCGAGGTCGCGGCCGCCATCCGCGGCGGCACGCTGAAGACCCGTTTCGGCCGCCCGCTCACGCGGACCACCGTCACCACCCTGCCACCCGAGCTCGTCGCCCCGCACCGCGAGCATCAGCGCACCCTGGCGGTGCTCGCCCGCTTCCTGGCCGAGCCGGAAAGCCGCGTGCGGCTCGAGGCGCAGAACGCCTCGCCGATCTGGCGGCTGCGCCGGGCGATCACCGGGGAGCGGCCGCCCCGCGGCCCTGACCGCGGCGGACCCATGGGGGCCTCGCCCTTCGAGACGGACCGGACCCCGCCGGACGCCCCGCTCGCGGCGGACCCCTCGGGGGCGCCGGCGGCGGCGGGCTCCGCCGATCCCCGCCTCGCCGGGTTTGGCGGCGCGCGGCGTCGCATGGGCGGCGGCGCGGAGTTGCCGATCTTCGGGGATTTCGCGGCGGCCCTGCAGCTCGACAACGGGACCTGGACCCTCGTGCGCTCCACCCCCGAGCCCTTTCCGTCCGCGTGGCAGATGGAGGCTTCCGGCTGGCTCTTGGCGGGTTTCCTGCTGGTGGCGTCGGCGGGCTATCTGTTCTCCCGGCGCATCTCCGCCCCGCTGCGGCGGTTCGCGGAGGCCGCCGAGACCCTGGGCCGGGACCCGCACGCCCCGCAGATGACCCTCAAGGGTCCCGCCGAGGTGGGCGCCGCGGCCCAGGCCTTCAACGAGATGCAGGCAAGGCTCAAGCGCTACATCAACGATCGGACCGCCATGGTGGGGGCGATCTCCCACGACCTGCGCACGCCCCTGGCGCGCATCCGCTTCAAGCTGGAACAAGCGCCGCCCTCGGTGAAGGCCGCGGTGCTCACCGACGTCGAGCAGATGGAGCAGATGATCGGCGGGGTGCTGGCCTTCATCCGCGACGAGGGCCAGCCGCGCCGGCGGGAGAAGCTCGACCTCCTGTCGCTCATCGAGTGCGTCGCCGACGACGCCGCCATGGTCGGCGGCCAGGTGGAGATCGTCGAGGGTGCGCCGGTGACCGTCGACGGCGACCCGGTGGCCCTGCAGCGGCTGTTCTCCAACCTGGTGGACAATGCCCTGAAGTACGGCGGCGGCGCGCGCATCACCGTGCGGCAGGACCTGGGCGCCGCGGTGGTGGAGATCGCCGACCCGGGCCCGGGCCTCTCCGCCGACGAGCTCGGCCGCATCTTCCAGCCCTTCTACCGCACCGACGCCTCCCGCAACCTCGACAAGGGCGGCGTGGGGCTGGGCCTGCCCATCGCCCGCTCCACGGCGCGCGCCCACGGCGGGGACGTGGAGCTGATGTCGCGTTCGGGGGTGACGACGGCGGTGGTGACCTTGCCGGCCGCCGCCTGAAGATCTAGGCCTTGCGGCCGCTGACCGGGCGGTCCGGGTAGGCCAGCTGTTCGCGGGCCCTCCAGTCCTCGGTGACGTAGTTGACGATCAGCGACTTCCGGACCACCGGGATCGGCCGCGGCTCGAAACCGTGCCAGGTGCGGTCCGACGGCACGAAGGCGAGCGCCGCGCCGACCTCGAAAGGCGCCCGGTGCGAATGGGTGGCCGCGTCGGCATAGATGTCGGTGCCCAGCTCCGGATGGCCGTCCGGACCCAGGTAGTAGAGCAGGGTGAACTTCTTGACGCCCAGGTCGGTGTGCGGCTGCAGCCAGAAACCGTCGGTGTCCTGGGCGTATTCGACGCGCAGGCAGCAGCCGTCCAGCCGGGCGCCGGTGACCTCTTCCACCACGGCCACCGTCCCGGCGTGCTGGAAAGCCTCGGCGACGCTGCGGCAGACGGCATGCTCGGCGATATTGCCAGCGTCGATATAGCGGCGCGTGTTGTTGTGGATTTCCCGTGAGCCGGATAGGCCGTCCAGCGGCGGCGCGGTGAACGGCAGGTCGTCCAGGGCTTTCGCCACATGGGCCGGCAGGACGTCCTGCAGCACCCAGTGCCGGTAGGGGACGTCATCGGCCACCGCGGCCCGAAGGCTGTGGGCGAAGCTGGCGCGGCAGGCTTCGCGGTCACGGTCGACGGCGGCCGCGGACGAGGTGTCGTGGGGATCGAGCAAGGCCAGTGGACTTCTACGCATTGATCTGGTCGCCTCGCCCCAGGGGGCTGACGCCTGGATGACGCCGCTGACCCATAGACACCTCAGTCCTCTGAGGACAAGGCGCCCCATGGCCGCAGCCACCGGGGCCGCATTGGCCTGGCTGGCCGCCGGCGCGGCCCAGGCCGAGACGCGGGCCTTTCAACTTCCCGCCGAGCCGCTGGAGGCTGCCCTCATCCGCTTCGCGGTGCAAGGCTCGGTCTCGGTGGGCGGACTGCCAGCCCGCGGCTGCGCCGGCCGCTCGCATCCGGTGGCTGGGACCATGGCGCCGGCCCAGGCGCTGGCGGCGCTGCTCCCGCCGGGTTGCGGCTTCGAGACCCTCGACGCCCGCAGCTTCCGGATCGTCGGGCGCCCCGTCGCCGCGGCGCCCGCCGCCACACCGCCGGCGGCGCGCCGCAGTCCCACCGATGTCGCGGTCCAGCCGCGGCTGGAAGAACTGGTGGTCACCGCGGAGAAGCGCCCGGAATTCCTCACCCGCAGCGCCTCGGCGGTGAGCGTGCTCTCCGCGGCCGACGTCGATGCCCTGGGGGGCAAGAGCTTCGACGAGGTGTCCGCCCAGGTGGTGGGCGTCTCGGTCACCAACCTCGGCTCCGGCCGCGACAAGATTTTCGTCCGCGGGCTCTCCGACGGCTCGTTCACCGGCAAGACGCAGTCCACCGTCGGCCTCTACCTGGACGAGGTGCCGATCACCTACAACGCGCCGGACCCGGACCTGCGGCTGGCCGACATCGACCGGGTGGAGGTGCTGCGCGGCCCGCAGGGCACGCTCTACGGCTCCGGCTCCATGGGCGGCATCGTGCGGATCGTCACCGCCAAACCGGACGTCGCCGCCTTCGCCGGCGCGGTGTCGGCGGAGGGCATGCTCACCCAGCATGGCGCGCCCTCCAGCGGCCTGGAGGCGATGGCCAACCTGCCGCTGCCGGGCGGGCGGGCCGCGGTCCGCGCGGTCGCCTATTCCGACGAACGCGGCGGCTACATCGACAACCCCGTGCTGGGCTTGAGGGACGTCAACTACAGCCGCCGCAGCGGCGGACGCTTCGCCGCCCTGGCGCTGCTTCCGGGAGGCTGGACGGTCGAGGCCGGCCTCGCGCACCAGTCGATCGCCACCGCGGACAGCCAGTACACCCAAGGCTTCGATGGGCCCCTCACCCGCGACGCCTTCGTGCGCGAGCCGCACGACAATGACTTCTCCGAAGTGAGCGGCACGGCCTCCCGGATCGGCGGGGCGGCCGACATCAAGATCTCCACCGCCTTCATCGACCATGCGCTGGGCACCCGCTACGACGCCACCGGCGCCTTCCGCGCGGCGGGGGGCTCGCGGACCGGGGGCGCCTTCGACGAGGACAAGCACATCAAGCTCTGGGCGACCGAGGCGCTGTTCGCCTCCAATTCGCCGGGGCCGCTGCGCTGGCTGGCCGGCGCCTTCGTCTCCTACACCGACGAGATGGACCAGGCCCTGCTCGTGGGCGTGCGGCCGCCGGAGCCGCCGCGGACCATCTACCGGCGCCGCGACGAGCTCACCGAGACCGCGCTCTATGGCGAACTGGCCTATGACCTCAGCCCGCGCCTGACCGCGACGGTGGGCGGGCGGTGGTTCATGACCCGGGTGACCACCCGCGCCGCCGATTTCCAGCTGGCCGCCGACCCCCTGGCGCCGATCCACGAGCGGCTGACCGACACGGGCCTCGCGCCCAAGGTCCGGCTGAGCTTCGCCGCGACGCCGGACGTCGTCGTCTACGCCCAGGTGCAGGAAGGCTACCGCGCCGGCGGCTTCAACATCCCCGCCGCGGCCGGCGGCGGCGCCCCGGAGACCGTCGCCGCCCAGTTCCGTCCGGACCACCTGTGGAACTACGAGATCGGCGCCGGCCTGCCGCTCTTCGACCACACCCTGGTCCTGCGCGGCGCGGTCTTCCACGCCGACTGGCGCGGCCTGCAGACCGACCAGCGACTGGCGTCCGGCCTGCCGATGACCGTGAACATCGGCGACGGCTCCAACACCGGCGTGGAGGCCGAGGCGACATGGCGGCCCGACCAGCGCCTGCAGGTGCGCGCCAACCTGCTGCTGGACACGCCGCAGATCACCCGCGCCGCCGACGTCTTCCCGGCGCGTCGCGACATCGGTCTTCCGGGCGTGCCGGGCGCCATGGGCGCCGTGGACGTGCGCTACCGCTGGCGGCTCGGCCGCTTCGACGCCGAAACCTCGGCGCAGGTGGCCTATGTCGGGCGCTCCTATCTCACCTTTGACGGCGGCTCGGGGAACGCCATGGGCGGCTACGCCTCCAGCCGCATCGCCGGCGCGCTGGGGACGGGGGCCTGGCGGGTCACCGCCTATGTGGACAACGTCGCCGACGAGCGGGGCAACACCTTCGCCTTCGGAAATCCGTTCAGCCGGGCAAGGGCCACCCAGGCGACGCCGCTGCGCCCCCGCACCATCGGCCTGGCCGTCGCCCGCGCCTTCTAGCGCCAGACGCCTATCGCCAGACGCCCGGCGCGATCTCGTCGGGACAGCCGATGATCCAGACGTCGCGCCGGGGTCCGGAGACCAGGAAGGCGCTGTAGCGCTGGTTGGGGGCCGGCCCGCCGGCGCGGGGGATGTCGCCGGCCTGGGTCACGCTGGTGAAGCAGCGCAGGACGTCCGCGCGGATCATGCGCCGCGACAGGTCGACGATCAGCCCCGGGCGGCTGAAGTCCGGGCGGCCGGGATCGTCGGCCCAATAACGGTCGCGCTCCACCACCTGCAGCAGGGGCGCGCGCGTGCGGTGCTCGTCGTTGAGCTGCGCGAAGACCCCATAGCTTTCCGTGCCGACCCAGGCGGCGCCGGTGGCCGCGCGCCTCTGCTCCACGTCGCGGGCGAACTGCGGCCAGCCGCGCAATGGCAGGGTGGGGTCGTGGCGGCCGAGGACGCCGGGCCCGGGCAGCAGCGCCAGGGCGAGCGCCGCGGCGCCGACCGCATAGCCCACCGCCGGGGTGAGCCGCCGCAGCAGGCGTCCCCGCGCGGTGGCGCCGAAACGCTCGGCGGCCACGGCGGCGCAGACCGCGAGCGCGCCGAACAGCGGGACCGGCCAGTGGCCCTGCACCCGGTCGTGCAGGCTGTGGATCAGGAGGTAGAGGGCGAAGGGCGCCGAGGTGGCGATCGGAAGCAGCAGGTGAACGGCGCCGGGTTCTGCGCGCTCACGCCAGCCGCGGCGGATTCCCAGCGCCGCATAGGCGGCCATCAGCGGGGTGAACACCAGGAGCTGCACCCCCAGGAAGTCGCCGACGTGGGCGAGCGTCAGGCCGTGCGCGGCGGCGCGGCCGAACTGCTTGGTGAAGGTGAGCCAGTCATGCTGCGCGTTCCAGACGACGTTGGGCGCGAAGATCAGGCCGGCGATGACCGCCGCCGCCCAAGGCCCGGGCTTCCTCAGCTCGGCGCGCCCGCCAGGCGCCAGCAGCAGCCAGAGCAGCACCCCCGGCGCCAGGAAGAGGCCGGAGTACTTCGACATCACCGCCAGCCCCGCCGCGGCGCCCGCCGCCAGCCACCAGGCGGCCCGCCGGCTCTCCCAGAAGCGCGCCAGGGTCCAGAGCGTCAGCATCCAGAAGAGGCTGGCCGGCGCGTCGGGGATCGCCAGCATGCCGCCCAGGCAGACGGTGATCGTGGCGTTGTACCAGAGCGCGGCGCGGAAGGCGGTTCGCGGCTCGGCGCCCAGGCGGCGCGCCAGATCGCCCACCAGCCAGGTGGTGAGGCCGCTGGCCAGCGCCGGGACCAGGCGGACCCCCAGCGGCGTGTCGCCGAACGCCCGTTCCCCGGCCCGGATCCACCAGGCGATCATCGGCGGGTGGTCGAGGTAGCCCAGTTGCAGGTGCTGCGCCCAGAGCCGGTAGTAGCTCTCGTCCTCGGTCAGGTGGATGTTCGCCCCCGCCGCCAGCCGCACGGCGGTGAGGCCCAGGGCCAGCAGCCCCAGGGCCGCCAGCCACGGGGACCGGCCGGCGCCGGCGTCGCCTGGCTTCACCAGACCGCCCGGGAGGTGGTGATGTAGTTCCAGACCGCGGCGACCACGGCGCCGGCGACGCCCGCCACCCACCAGGACGGCCCGCGCTCGAAGACCATGGTGGCCACCGCCACATTGGCCGCCAGCGGCACGCTGCACAAAAGCACGAACTTGAAGTAGCCGACGATCAGGTCGAGGCCGCGCCTGCGCCGGTCGCGGTAGGTGACGGCGTTGTTGATCAGATAGTTGGAGGTCATCGCCCCCAGCGCGGCGGTCAGCTGGGCGGCCGAGAAGCCGTAGTGCAGCAGGGATCGCAGGATCACCAGGTGCACCGCCACGCCGCTGGCGCCCACCAGGGCGAACATGATGAAGCGGGGCGAGATGACGTCGCGGCTGAGCTTGGCCAGCAGCAGGCCCAGGTACTGGACCACCACCCCCTCGTCGAGCTTGGAATCCCCGGCCACCCGGGCGCGGAACTCGTAGGGGATTTCCAGGTAGCGCGGCGGCGTCTTCTGGGAGGCCAGGATGTCGAACAGCACCTTGAAGCCCGACGTGGCCAGCGCCGGCGCGACGGCCTCCACCAGCTCTCGGCGGATCATGAAGAAGCCGCTCATCGGATCGGTGACCTTGGCCCTGAGCACCTTCTGCCCCAGCCAGTTGGCGAGCCGGCTGCCGGCCTCCCGCGTGGCGCCCAGCGCCGAGGCGTCCGACCCGGCCTGGGCCAGGTAGCGGCTCCCCACGACGATGTCGGCGCGGCCCTGCTGCAGCGCCTCGAGCATCTGCGGCAGCAGGGTCTCGTCGTGCTGCATGTCGCCGTCGATCACCGCCACGAACGGCGCGGCGCTGGCCATGGCGCCTTCGATCACCGCGCCCGCCAGGCCCCGGCGGCCGATGCGGTGCAGGCAGATCACCCGCGGGTCCACGGCGGCGATCGCCTTGACCGTCGCGGCGGTGCCGTCGGGGCTGTCGTCGTCGACGAAGATCGCCTGCCAGACGACGCCTTGCAGCGCGGTCTCCAGCTTGGCCAGCAGGGGCTGGACGTTGGGGGCTTCCTTGAAGGTCGGGATGACGACGCCGAGCTGCAGCGCCGCGGGCGGCGCGGAGGGGGCGGGCCGCGCGGGGTCTTGCTTCAGGGAGGCCCGGGACGGTGCGCGCATCCGCCCTCATACCCGCCGCGCCGGGGGCTGGGAACCGTCTCGTCGCGGGCGGGCGCGACGTCCGCGCAAGGGGCGCGAAGCCCATTGGCGCCGAAGCCGAGCCGCACCATGTTGTCGCCCCCTGCCGGATGAGCGGGCCGGACGAGCGGCCGGCCGCGGCCGTGGGGCAGCGAAGAAGGGCGGCGCTTGGCTGAGGACGGCAGATCTTCCCTGATCGGGCTCTACCTGCAGCGCCGGGCGGACCTCGTCCGGTTCTTCACCGTGCGCCTGCGCTCCGCCTCGGCGGCGGAGGACCTGGTGCAGGACATCTATGTCCGCCTGTCGGGGCTCGACCAGCCCGGGGAGATCCAGAACCCCATGGCCTACCTCTATCGCCTGGGCTCCAACCTGATGCTGGACCGCCTGCGCGGGGAACGGCGGACCGCCCATAGGGACGGCGCCTGGCTGGACAGCCAGACCACCCGCGTCGGGGTCCATGAGGTCTCCGCCGAGCCCAGCGCCGAGGCGGCGGTGGCGGCGCGCCAACGGCTGGCGGCGCTCACCGAGGCGCTCGCCGAGCTCGGCCCGCAGACCCAGCGGGTGTTCCGGATGCACAAGTTCGAGGGGCTCAGCCATCCCGAGGTGGCCGCCGCGCTCGGCATCTCCAGGAGCGCGGTGGAGAAACACATGATGGCCGCCCTGAAGCATCTCTTGGCGAGGCTGCCGTGATCCGCCAAACACGTTATCTGGAGGCGCTGGCCAGGCCGTGGCGTCATCTCATCGAAAGCGGGCGGATCGCCGCCCGGCAGGCTAGGGCTTGATGCGCAAGACCGGGGAGGTCCAGGGCGAAGGCCGGGTTGCTGAGGAGGCGGCTCGCTGGTTCGCGCGCCTCCAAGGGGAGGCGGCGACCGGCGACGACTGGCTGGCGTTCGAGCGCTGGCTGCAGTCGTCGCCGGCGCATGCCCAGGCCTACGAACAGCTTGAGGGCCTCTGGATCGACCTGGAGTATGCGCCGGTCGTGCGGGACCTGGGCGGCCGGCCGGTGGCGGCGGCGCGCCGGCGGACGTCCGCGCGGCGGCCCTCCCGCGCGCCGACCCGGCGCGGCTGGCTGGCGGCCGGGGCGGTGGCGGCCAGCCTCGCCGTGGCCCTGGGGCTCGGGGTGTCCCTCGGGTCCAGGACGACGGCCCAGACCTTCCAGACGGCGCCGGGCGAGACCCGCGAGGTCGCGCTCACCGACGGCACCCGCATCCGCCTCAACGCCGCCTCGACGGTCAGCGTCAGCCTGGACCGCGACGCGCGCCGGGTGCGGATGGCCGACGCCGAGGCGGTCTTCGACGTGGCCCACGACGAAAAGCGCCCCTTCCTGATCGCGGTCGGCGACCGCCAGGTGCGGGTGGTGGGCACCGAGTTCAACCTGAAGAACCGCGCGGGCCTCGTGGACCTCACCGTGCGGCGCGGCATCGTCGAGGTGCGCCCGGCCGACGCCCCGCAGGCGGCGCCCACCCGGGTCACCGTCGGCCAGGAGCTGCGCCATACCGCCGGCGAGCCCGGCTCGATCGTGCAGCCGGCCGACACCGACCAGGCCTTCGCCTGGACCGCCGGCCAGCTGATCTACCGCGACCAGCCGCTGTCCGACGTCGCCGCCGACCTCAGCCGCCGGTTCGCCACCCCGGTCCGCACCGCCGACGCCCGCACGGCCGCCTTACGGTTCTCCGGCGTGCTGGTGACCGACGACGAGACCGCCGTGCTGCGCCGGCTCAGCGCCTACGCGCCGGTGACCGTCGAGCGCACCGAGGCGGGGGTGGTCCTGCATCATCGCTAAGGATTGGCCGCCCTCAGCGCATTGATCAGGCTGCCGCTGTAGGCCGCCGAGCCTACATGGGTCAGCGGCGGCTCCGCGTCCGCCCAGATCTCGCCCCCCAGGTCATGCCAGCGGCGGCAGAAGGCGTAGTCCTCCGAAAGATACTGGCCGGTCTCCGGCTCGATCATGGTCTCGAACACCATCGACGCCTCCTCGGCCTGGCCGCCGACCATGTCGCCCATCTTGGCCCGCAGTTCGGGATGGGCGTCGACGATCTGCTGCAGCGCCTCGCGCGCGATCATCAGGAAGCCGGTGCCGGCGTAGGCCACCTTGGCGATGCCGTCATTGATCTCCACCGAGTTGTCCGGCGTCGGAATGAAGCGGACCACGAAGCCGAGAGAGGCGCTCCTCAGGTCGGCGACATCGGCCTTGGCGGCTGCCCGGGCCTTCTCCCAGTCGATGAACTTCAGGGGGCAGACGCCGGCGATCACCGGCTTGCCGGCGGCCAGCAGCCGAAAGACGTTCTCCGGCGCAAAGCCGATGTCGGCGTCGCAGAACAGGATGTGCGTCGCCTGAGGATGCGCCAGGAAGCGGGTCGCCATGCGGCTGCGGGCGCGGGGGATGAGCGCGTCGCCGCCCATCAGCTCCACGTGCAGGCCGACCCCGCGCTCGCGGCAGGCGTTCTGCAGGGCGAGCACGGAGCGCATGTAGACCTGGTCGAGCATCCCGCCGTAGCAGGGGGTGGCCAGGTAGACGAAGGGCTGGGCGGCTGACGGCATGGGGTCTCCGAAGGCTCAGGCCGGACGCGGCTCGGCGAGGAAGCTTTCCACAAGGGGATCGTAGAGGTCGAAGCGCTTGTAGGCGCGCAAGGCCGGCGTGGCCGTACGCCAGGCCCGGGCGAAGGCCGCCAGCCGCTCGGGCTGCCCCGCGAGGCTCCCCAGCGGCGCCAGCCAGACGCGGATGGTGAACAGCGCGCCGCCGGCGCGCGGCAGGCGGCGCAGGGTCTGGCGCTCCACCCGCAGGTGAAGGGCGCGGCCCGCCGCGGCCGGGTCGATCTCCCCGATCCGGGCCCGGATCGGGGCCGACGAGGGGGTGTGCAGGGCGTCGGAGTTGAGGATCGTCCAGTTGCGGCGCTCCAGGACCAGGTCCGGACGCAGGCCTTCGAAGATCCGCTGCACCCGCACCAGGAAGCGGTCCGCGAAGCCGGTCACGGGGCCGTGCAGCTCGCCGAGGCTGCGGCCGATCACATCTTCGGCGGTGAAGAAACTGCCGGCGCAGAGGGACAGCGCCGTCAGCCGCCACTGGCCGCCCGCCTTCTCCATCAGGCAGAGGTCGTCGGGGACCCGCCGGGCGGCGGCGTAGAGCGGCGGCAGGTCGGGCGTCGGCGCGGCAGGACCCAGCGCGGCCTCCACCAGCCCCCGCACATCCTCCTGCCCCGGGCGCGACCCCGGCGCCTCGGCCCAGACGAGGCCGCGGCGGCTGGCCATCAGGGGGTCCTTGCGGCTGGCCGGATCGGCCTCGCCGCCCTCCAGCCAGTCGGCGAGCGCGATGGGCCTGAGGCCGATCTGGAAATCCGCCGCCTCCTCCCAGGGCCAGTGGCGCGGGCTCACCGGACCCAGTCCAGGCGCCGCGCCAGGCCCCAGAGGACATAGGCGATCACGATGCCGACGCTGTCGGCGAAGAGGTCCTGCCATTCCCCGTCGCGGCCGAGCGGCAGGACGGTCTGCAGCACCTCGATGGCGGCGCCGAAGCCGAAGGCGAACACCCCGATGGCCCAGCGCCGGCGGGTGGAGAGCAGCAGGCCCGCCCCGGTGAGCACCGCCCAGGCGATGCTGTGCTCGGCCTTGTCCCAGACCAGCTCCGCCCCCGGCACGTCCTTTGTGGGCGCCAGCGTCATGTAGGCCAGGACGCAGGCGGCCACCGCATAGAGCGCCAGGCGCAGGCGGCGGGGCAGGCGGGAGAGGTCCAGATTCGGTCGGCGCATCGGCCCTTACTTGCACGTCCGCGTCCGCCTCTCTAGCGTCCGCCGCCGTACGAGGACGCGGAGTTCCGGAATGGCGGCGAGGGCCGATGTCGAGGCGGTGATCTGGGACTTCGGCGGGGTGTTCACCTCCTCGCCGTTCGAGGCGTTCAACCGCCTGGAAGCCGAGAGGGGACTGCCGAAGGACCTGATCCGGCGGGTCAATTCCACCAATCCCGACGCCAACGCCTGGGCGCTCTTCGAGCGCAACGAGATCGACGCGGCGGGCTTTGATCGCCTGTTCCTGGAAGAATCGACCGCGCTCGGCCATCCGCTGCGCGGCGCCGAGGTGCTGCCCAAGCTGTCGGGCGAGCTCAGGCCCCGAATGGTGGCGGCGCTGAAGGCCTGCAAGGCGGCCGGCTTCAAGGTGGGCTGCATCACCAACAACGTCGTCTCGATGCATTCCCCGGGCCAGGACGAGGGCCAGCGGGCGGCCGGCGCGATGGCTGAGGTGATGCCGCTGTTCGACGCCATCATCGAAAGCTCCAAGGCTGGCGTCCGCAAGCCGGACCCCAGGATCTACCGGATGATGTGCGAACTGCTGGCCGTGGAGCCGGGCGCCTGCGTCTACCTCGACGACCTGGGGATCAACTGCAAGCCGGCCGCGGCGCTCGGCATGACCGCGATCAAGGTGGTGGACGTGGACCAGACCCTGGCGGACCTGACGCGGGCGACGGGTCTGGCGTTCGAGGCGGAGGAACCGGCATGACGCGACCAACGAAGATCGGCGCGGGGGCGGCGCTGACGACCCTGCCCGGCTGGGCCGCCGTCGAGGGCGGCCGCGACGCCATCTGCCGCACCTTCAAGTTCGCCGACTTCAACGCCGCCTTCGGCTTCATGACCCGCGTGGCCCTGATGGCCGACAAGCTCGACCACCATCCGGAGTGGTTCAACGTCTACAACCGCGTCGAGGTGACGCTTTCCACCCACGACGCCAACGGGGTGACCGAGCTGGACGTCACCCTGGCCAAGTTCATGGACGAGGCGGCGAAGGGGGCCGGCGGGACCTAGGCCCGGCGGCTCGGTCTTCTCCACATCCTGTCGTCCCGGTTTCGCGGCACGCGAAGACCGGGACCCAGGAGCTCGGATCATGGCGCCGACCCACAGCGTCGCCGCCGCGCGCCCATCCGCGGCGCGGCGTCACTGGGTCCCGGACAAGCGCTGCGCGCTTTCCGGGATGACACCGGAAATAGCGCGGCAGGTCGCGGCTAAAATCTCATGCCGGCCAGTTTGCCTTCTAGCCCTCTCCCCCTTTGCGGGGAGAGGGTTGGGTGTGGGGGTGACAGCTCAGCGTTCCAGGGGCCCCTGCGGCGATCTCACAGCTTGAACCCCACCCCAACCCCTCCCCGCAAGGGGGAGGGGCGGCCGGTCCTTGACACGCCGAAGCCCCAAGGCTCGCATCATCCATGAGATCTATGGCCGGGAGGGCATCTGAAGATGCCACGGCCGAAGACGGGATCAGGAGTTTCCACATGCCAGGACGGGTCGCGGGCAAGAAGGCCTTCATCACCGGCGGGGCCCAGGGCCTGGGGGCGGCCATGGCGCGCAAGCTGGCCGCCGAGGGCGCCAAGGTCGCGGTGGCCGACATCAACCTCGACGGCGCCAAGGCGGTGGCCGCCGAGCTGAACGCCGCGCACGGCGAGGGGACCGCCTTCGCCTTCCCCCTGGACGTCACCAAGGAAGAGCAGTGGGTGTTCGCGCTGGAGGAGGCCGACGAGGCCATGGGCGGGATCTCGGTGCTGGTGAACAACGCCGGCATCAGCGTCGGCGGCGACATCGAGAGCCTGAGCTTCGAGGACTGGAAGAAGGTGATGAGCGTCAACGTCGATTCCGTGTTCCTGGGGACCAAGCATGCGCTGAAGTACATGCGCGGCTGCCAGCCGGGCTCGATCGTCAACATCTCCTCGATCGCCGGCCTGATCGCGGCGCACAATTCGCCCAGCTACAACGCGTCCAAGGCGGCGGTCTGGCTGTTGTCGAAAGGCATCGCGCTGCATTGCGCGAAGCAGGGGCTGGACATCCGCTCCAACTCCATCCACCCGACCTTCATCGACACCCCGATCCTCGATCCCCTGCGCCAGCGGTTCGGCAAGGAAGAGGCCGAGGCCAAGCTCGGCCGCCAGGTGCCCCTGGGCCACATCGGCGAGCCGGACGACATCGCCAACGCCTGCCTCTACCTGGCCTCCGACGAGAGCAAGTTCATGACCGGCGCGGAGCTGAAGCTCGACGGCGGCATCTCGGCGATGTGACGGGATAGATCCTCCCCCTCAGGGGGAGGTGTCGCGACGCGAAGCGTCGGGACGGAGGGGGTTTCATCCACGGCGGATGGACCAGTGGGCTGCAACCCCCTCAGTCAGTCTTCGCTGACAGCTCCCCCTGTGGGGGAGCATCTACAGGCTCAGTTCGCCAGGACCGCGCCCACCAGCAGCTTCGCGCCCGGCCGCTTCAGGATCAGGTCGGTCTGCCGCTGCAGGGCCTGGACGATGAACTCGACGTTGGGCTCCGAGCCCGGCGGCATGCCCGCGGCGTAGATCCCCACCACCTGCACATAGGCCGCCCTGAGCCGGGGCAGCGACTTGTTGGCGTAGTCGCGCAGCCGGGGGTCGTCCACCTGCAGGCCGCAATCGACGCTGAGCACGCCGCGCCGGCCGCTGGCCTTGTGCGTGGTGCCGGTGATCGCATCGATGGGGATGTAGTTCTCGCCGCCGGACTTTTTCTTCTTCTTGTCCTCGGCCGCCTGGGCCCACGCCGGGGCGACGGCGGCAAGCGCGATCAGGGGCAGGAGGTCGCGGCGGCGCATGGCCTGACCTATCCCGGTTATGGTTAGCGGTCTCTTTACGCGCGCCTGCGACAAGCAGGCGGACGCCGCGGGATTCGCGGCGGTGAGGAGCGCGCCTTGGGCCGATTTGCACCGACCTCCCTGGACCTGGCCACGAACCTGGACGGCAAGGTCATACTGGTCACCGGCGGCACCGGCTCCTTCGGGCGGCGGTTCGTGGAAACCGTGCTCACCGAGGCCAATCCCCGCAAACTGATCGTCTTCTCCCGCGACGAGCTGAAGCAGAGCGAGATGCAGGCCGATCTCGCCGAGCGCTTCGGCCCGGAGAAGATGGCCGCCATGCGCTTCTTCCTGGGCGACGTGCGCGATCGCGAGCGGCTGATCCTGGCCAGCCGCGGCGTCGACGTGGTGATCCACGCCGCGGCCATGAAGCAGGTGCCGGCCGCGGAGTACAATCCGTCGGAATGCATCCACACCAATGTGCTGGGGGCGGAGAACGTGGTCTGGGCCTGCCTGACCAACCGCATCCGGCAGGTGGTGGCGCTCTCCACCGACAAGGCCTGCAACCCGATCAACCTCTATGGCGCGACCAAGCTCGCCTCGGACAAGACCTTCGTGGCCGCCAACAACCTGTCGGGCGACATCGGCACGCGCTTCTCGGTGGTGCGCTACGGCAATGTGGTGGGCTCGCGGGGCTCCGTGGCGCCGCTCTTCCAGCGCCTCTTGGCCAAGGGCGCGCCGAAGCTGCCGATCACCGACCCGCGGATGACCCGCTTCTGGATCACCCTCAACGAGGGCGTGGAGTTCGTGCTCTCCTCGCTGGGCATGATGCGCGGCGGCGAGATCTTCGTGCCGAAGATCCCGTCGATGAAGATGACCGACCTCGCCGAGGCCATGGCGCCCGGCCTGCCGATCAAGATCGTCGGCATCCGGCCGGGCGAAAAGCTGCATGAGACCATGATCTCGGCGGACGACGCGCGGACCACCGTCGATCTCGGCGACCGCTACGCCATCGAACCGGCCTTCGTGGAATATCCCCGCAAGCCCCTGGACGGCGCCCACCTGGCCGACGGCTTCTGGTACGCCAGTGACACCAACGACGACTGGCTGACCGGCGAGGGCCTGCTGGCGCTCTTGGAAGACGCCAGCCCCCGCCGCCGGCGCCGCGCGGACGACTGAGGTGGCCGGTCCGGTCCTTCCGTATGGCCGCCAGACCATCGAGGACGACGACATTTCGGCAGTCGTCGAAGCCCTGAAGGCCGACTTCCTCACCACCGGCCCCACCGTCGAAGCCTTCGAGACCGCCTTCGCCGAGACCGTGGGCGCGCGCCATGCGGTGGCCTGCGCCAACGGAACCGCGGCCCTGCACCTGGCCATGCTGGCGCTCGACGTGCAGCTGGGCGAGGCGGTGATCGCGCCCTCGATCACCTTCCTGGCCACCGCCAACTGCGCCCGCTACGTCGGCGCCGAGGTGGTGTTCGCCGACATCGACCCCGCAAGCGGCCTGATGACGCCCGAGACCCTGGCCGACGCCCTGACGCGGGTCGGCGATCGCAAGCTCAGGGCCGTGCTGCCCGTCCACCTGCGCGGCGACGCCGCCGACCTGCCGGGGCTTGCCGCCCTGGCGGCCGACGCGGGCGCCGTCCTGGTGGAGGACGCGCCGCATGCGCTGGGCACCACCATGACCTTCGGCAACGTCGCCGAGCGGGTGGGCGACGCCCGCCACTCGGCCATGGCCACCTTCTCCTTCCACCCGGTGAAGACCATCGCCACCGGCGAGGGCGGCATGGTGACCACCAACGATCCCGCCCTGGCCGATCGGCTGAGGGTGATGCGCAGCCACGGCATGGTGCGGCCTGAAGGCGCCGACCCCTGGTGGTACGAGATGCCGGAGCCGGGCTTCAACTACCGCCTGCCGGACATCCTCTGCGCGCTCGGCCTCTCGCAGCTCAAGAAGCTGCCGCGCTTCGCAGCCCGCCGCCGGGCCCTGGCCAAGGCCTACGAGACCGCGCTCGCGCCCCTGGCCCCGCTGGTCCGCATGGCCGCGCAGCCGGCCTGGAGCGATCCCGTCCTGCACCTGATGTGCGTGCTGATCGATTTCGACGCGGCGGGGGTGACGCGTCGTGAGGTGGTGGAGCGCCTCCGCGAGCGCGGCGTCGGCACCCAGGTCCACTACATCCCCGTCCACCGCCAGCCCTACTACCGCGACCGCTACGGCCCGCTCGACCTTCCCGGCGCCCACGCCTGGTACGACCGCTGCCTCTCGCTGCCGCTCTATCCGGGGATGGCGGACGGCGACGTGGAGCGGGTGGTCGAGGCGTTGCGGGCGGTGTTGGTGGTCTGAGGAAACAGGTCGCCAGCGAGGGTCCGTGGTGTAGACTTCGTTTGAGCGCCGGCGGAAACGGGGAATGAATCAGCTTTCGCTTATCGCTTTCTGGGCCCTTCTTGGGCTCGGCGGGCTGATCGGAGCCATGCTGGTTCCGGGCGCGTCGGCTCTCGCGATGCGTGCAGCGTTTCGGCGCTTACCGGAAGCACGGCAGGCTTTCGTTGGAGGGGGGCGCTGGATCGCCTTTTCGAGAAGATTCGGAGCTCCGTACGCCGTCGGCGCGATTGCGGCCGGATTCATCTGGATTTGGCTGGCGAATGGCTTCGTCCCAAACACGAGCCTCGGCGCTTGGCTCCTGTTCGGTCCGGCCATGCTTTCTCTTTTCGTGGGCGTCGGTTTGGGTGGGCTCGCAGTCGCACGATGGGCAGCGGCCACTCCAGAATCCTGACGGGAACGGCCGCATCTCCCAGAGATGCCACCCGGCCCTAAACCTCATGGATGATGCGAGCCTTGGGGCCTCGGCGTGTCAAGGACCGGCCGCCCCTCCCCCTTGCGGGTTGGGGTGGGGGTGCAAGCTGTGAGATCGCCGCACGGGCCCCTGAAACGCCGAGCTGTCACCCCCACATCCAACCCTCTCCCCGCAAGGGGAGGAGAGGGCTAGAAGGCAGGCTGGCCGGCATGAGATTTAAGCCGCAGCTTGCCGGCGCCTATCTCCTCTCCCCACGCGAAGCGAGAGGGAGAGGGAAGGGAGAGGGCGTCGCAGGACTTCTGTCGCCACTCCGGCCGAGCCATGACCCACGAGCAGGCGCTAAGCGTCATCTTCCGGATATTCGATAGAGCCCGTCGCCCTCTCCCTTCCCTCTCCCCCTCGGCTTCGCCGGGGGAGAGGCAAAGATCCCCTAGGCCGCCAGCGACGCGTGCTTCAGCAGGTCGCGGATCGCATCCACCTGCTCCGGCGCCACCGTCAGCTCGGCGCGGGTCTCGTCGTTGCGGGCGAGCTTCAGGGCCTCGGTGCGGGCGCGGTCGGCGGCGGGGCCCAGCGGGCAGGCCTCGCCGCAGGCCAGCTTCAGGAGCGCGGTGAGGCGGCTCAGCGCCGGGACGGTGGCGCGGAGCGTCATGGCGATCAGCTTGGCGTCGGCTTCCACCAGGTCGCCGATCTCGCCCAGCTTGTCCTGGATCGGCTTGTAGGCCTCCTCGATCAGGCCGCAGCGGGCCACCGCGCGCTGCAGCTTGGCGAGTTCGGCCAGCCGCATGGCCGGATGGTGGGTGTCGCGGCATTCCTTCTCGAAGCGCAGGCTGAAGACCAGCGAGTTGAGCCAGCGGCCGGCCTCGCGCTTGTTGCCGGCGCCGATGATGTTCTCGGTGAGCCAGACCAGGGCCTCGGCTTCCTCCTGCACCGTGGCGTCCTCGCCCAGGTAGGTCTCCACGAAGTCGCGGGTGACCAGCATCTTCGAGCGGGCCGAGAAGGCGGCCTGCACCTGGTCGAGCGGCAGCAGCTTGCCGGAGGCGGCGGTCAGCGCCATGGCCAGGCCGCGGATCACGTCGATCTCGCTCACCGGGTCGGTGGGGCGCAGGCGGCGCTGGCCGGAAAGGTCGCGCAGGATGCGCTGGCCGATGGCCGCGCGCACGCCGGTGAAGTCCTCGGTGGTCAGCCATCCGGCCAGCCGCTGGGCGCGGGCGGAAAGCTCCGGCATCACCTTGGCGACGGAGGGCTCGGCCTTGACCAGCTGGTCCACCACGTCGGCGGCGGCGAGCCGGCTCATGGCCGCCAGCCGCGCGCCGAGGTCGAGGCCGCCACCCACCACATTGTCCAGGCCCTTCTGGCAGCCGACGATCTCCTCCAGCGGCTCGGCGATCACCGACAGCGCCAGCTTGCGCGCCGACCCCTGCTCGGGGGCGGCGTCGGCGAGGTCGAGAAGCAGGCCCACCTTCTCGCTCCAGCTCTTGGCCGGCGCCAGGCTCATGGCGACGCCGCAGCCCAGGCGGTAGGCGCCCTCCGGATCCTTGGCGAGGCCCTGGGCGACCTTGGCGAAGGTGTCGGGGCTGACCTGCGGCAGGCCCTTGCGGGCGTCGCGCATCAGCCGTTCCACGGCGCGCTCCCCCAGGCTCTTGAAGGACTTGGTCATCTCGGCCACCGAGGCGCCCCGGGAGTGGGCCTCCGGCACGGCGATCTTCTGGACGGCATGGGCGATCTCGACGCCGCTGGCCTCCAGCTGCTCCACCAGATCCGGCCGGTGCAGGAGCTCGAACGGCGTCGCCTCGTGGCGCTCCAGCCAGGTCTCGAACAGGCGGCCGATCCGCTCGCGGGCGTGGCAGGTGTAGAGGTCCTGCGGCGAGACGCAGAGCGGCTCGGTGGGCTCCGGCGCCTTGACCTTGCGCGGCCGCTCCGGCGCGCCCAGGTTGAGGATGCTGAGCGAATGGAACTCGCCGGTCTCGGGGTCCAGGGTCTCGCGGGTCACCTTGGCGGCGGCGACCTCGCCCTTGTCCACCATCTCCTTGGCGGTATCGAGGGCGGTCAGGCGCACGGGGGTGGCGGCCTTCAGGGTCCAGCTCGAGTCCGGATAGCGGCGGACGAAGATCTCGAAATGGACGTCGGACGCGGGCATGAGGCTCCTCCCAGTGAACCGGAGCCTATCCGCGAAGCTTTAAGGGCAGATTGACCGTGATTGACCTGCCCCATTGAGGCCATGGTGCGGGATGACTAGCTTCACAGCCCAAGTCTGACGGAGACCGCGAACCCCGATGGCCAAGATCACCCTGGTGGATGACGACGAAAACATCGTCACCTCCGTGTCGCTGGCGCTGGAAAGCCACGGGCACACCGTGAAGGCCTATTACGACGGCGCCTCGGGCCTCGCGGCGCTGGAGAACGAGCCGCCCGACCTCGCCATCCTGGACGTGAAGATGCCGCGCATGGACGGCATGGAGGTGCTGCGCAGGCTGCGCCGCACCTCCGACATGCCGGTGATCATCCTGACCTCGAAGGACGAGGAGATCGACGAGATCCTGGGCTTCAACCTGGGCGCCGACGACTACATGCACAAGCCGTTCAGCCAGCGCCTCTTGATCGAGCGGGTGAAGGCGGTGCTGCGCCGGGCCGGCATCGAGGGCGAGGAGCCCACCGCGGCCGCCGCGGCCGGCGCCGAGGGCACGCGGGCCATCAAGCGCGGCAAGCTGACCCTCGATCCCGCGCGCCACGACTGTCTGTGGGAAGGCAAGCCCGTGAAGTTGACGGTGACCGAGTTCCTGCTGCTGCAGTCGCTCGCCCAGCGGCCGGGCTTCGTGAAGAGCCGCGACAACCTGATGGACGCGGCCTACGACGATCAGGTCTATGTCGACGACCGCACCATCGACAGCCACATCAAGCGCATGCGCAAGAAGTTCCGCGACGTTGACCCCGAATTCGACGCGATCGAAACCCTCTATGGCGTCGGCTACCGATACCGCGAAACCTGATCGGGACGAGGCGCGCGCGGACCGCAGGCCCTCGCGCCTGCGCTGGCTGCCGGGCACGCGGCTCGGGCGGCTGATCATCGCCCTGAACGTGCTGGGGCTGGCGGTGCTGATCGTCGGCGCCCTGGTGCTGAACGAGATCCGCCAGGGCCTGGTCAACGCCCGCATCGACAGCCTGACCACCCAGGGCGAGCTGATGGCCGCCATCATCGACCAGGCCGCGACCGTCGGTGAGCCGCAGCCGGCGATGGAGCCCAGCAACGCCAGCCTGGTGCTGCAGATGCTGGCCAATCCGAAGACCCAGCGGGCCCGGCTGTTCGACCCTCAGGGCCGGCTGGTGGCGGACAGCGAACTGGTGGCCGACCGGGTGGAGCAGCGCGCCCTGCCCCCGGCCAAGTCCCGTGACGGGGGCGTTTCCCTCGACCTGGCGCGGGGGCCCAGCCGCGCCTCGGTGTCGCGCGAGGCCCGTGCGGCGCTGGCCTCGGAGGTGGCGCGCGCGCTCCGCGGCCAGCACGTCGCGGTGCGCCGGCGCAGCGAGAACGGCGACCGGGTGGTGTCGGTCTCCATCCCCATCCAGCACGTGCAGGCGGTGCTGGGGGTCCTGACCCTGGAGGCCAACGACGTGGACGCCATCATCGCCCGCGAGCGGATGGCCCTGGTTCCCTTCATCCTGATCGCCATCGCCGTGACGCTCTCCTCGTCCCTGCTGCTGACCCGGCTGATCGCCCAGCCGGTGCGCCGGCTGGCCAGGGCCGCCGACCGGGTGCGGCTGGCGGGCGCGCGGGCCATCTCCCTGCCGGACCTTGCCCGCCGCGACGACGAGCTCGGCGACCTGACCCGCAGCCTGGAAGACATGACCCAGGCTCTCAGCGAGCGGATGGACGCCATCGAGAGCTTCGCCGCCGACGTGGCGCACGAGATCAAGAACCCGCTCACCTCCCTGCGCTCGGCGGTGGAGACCCTGGACCTGGTCACCGACCCGGTCGCCCGCGAGCGGCTGCTGGACATCCTGAAGAACGACGTGCAGCGCCTCGATCGGCTGGTCACCGACATCTCCAACGCCTCGCGCCTGGACGCGGAGCTGTCCCGCGACCCGCCGCGGATCATCGACCTGGAGCGGTTGATCGCCGACATCGTCGGCCTCTATCAGGCCACCGCCAAGCCCGGCGACGTCCGCGTGGCCTTCCATCGCCCGGGCGGCATCGACACGGTGACGGTGATGGGCCGTGAGGGATCGCTGGGCCAGGTGTTCCGCAACCTGATCGACAACGCCCGCTCCTTCAGCCCGCCGGGGGCGGAGGTCGTCGTCGCCCTGCAGCACGCCGCCGGCCGGGTGATCGCCACGGTGTCCGACGCCGGGCCCGGCATCCCGCCGGAGAACCTGGAGACCATCTTCGAGCGGTTCTACACCGCCCGCCCCAAGGGGACGGCGTTCGGCGGCAATTCGGGTCTCGGCCTCTCCATCGCCCGGCAGATCGCCGAGGCGCACGGCGGCTCGCTCAGGGCCCAGAACCGGATCGTCGACGGCAAGGTGATCGGCGCGGTCTTCCTGCTGGTGCTGCCCGAGGCGCATCCTTGAGCGCGGCCGAGGGCGTGATCCGCCACGCCGGCCTGATCGCCGCGCGCCAGGACGGGCCCAGCGGCGGCCGATGGCGCGGCGTTCTGATCGAAGGCCGCTCCGGCGCCGGCAAGAGCGACCTGGCCCTACGCGCCCTCGACCACGGTTTTCGGCTGGTGGCCGACGACCGGGTGTTGCTGTGGGTGGCCCAGGGCCGGCTGTTCGGCCGGGCGCCCGACGCGCTGGCCGGTCTCCTGGAAGTCCGCGGCCTCGGCGTGATCGCGGTCTCCGCCCTGCCGCTGGCGGAGGTGGCGCTGATCGTCCAGTGCGGCGCGCCGGAACGGATGCCCGAGCCGCAGGCCGAGCACCTACTGGGCGTTGCGGTTCCGCGCGTGGAGGTTGATCCGCGGACCGCCTCCGCGCCTGCGGGACTACGCCGCGCGCTGACTCACTTTGACGAGGCCATCAACAGGCGTATTTAGCACGGCTCGCGGGACGGGAATTTGACCGCGTCGGGTGGGGATACCCTTGGAAGAGTTCGCATTGATCGGGCCGGGCGCATGATCGGGCTCGTGATCGTCACGCACGGGCGCCTCGCCGAAGAGTTCGTCTTCGCCATGGAGCACGTGGTGGGGCCGCAGGCCGCGGTGGAATCGATCTGCATCGGTCCGGAAGACGACATGGAGCGCCGCCGCAAGGACATCCTGGCCGCCTGCGAGCGGGTGGACACCGGCGCCGGCGTGATCCTGCTCACCGACATGTTCGGCGGCACGCCGTCGAACCTCGCCATCTCCGTGATGGAGCAGACCAAGGCCGAGGTGATCGCCGGCTTGAACCTGCCGATGCTGATCAAGCTCGCCAGCGTGCGCGGCCGCCAGAGCCTGGAGGACGCGGTGGCCTGCGCCCAGGAGGCCGGGCGCAAGTACATCTCGGTGGCCTCCTACGTGCTGGCCGGCGAGAAGTGAGCGGGTCGGCGGCGAGGACCGTCGAGATCGTCAACAAGCGCGGCCTGCACGCCCGCGCCTCCGCCAAGTTCGTCAAGACCGCCTCCGGCTTCGACGCCGAGGTGCGGGTCACCAAGGACGGCCAGACCGTCGACGCCCGCTCGATCATGGGCCTGATGATGCTGGCCGCCGGCCCCGGCGCCAGCATCGACATCGAGGCCGAGGGCGCGCAGGCCCAGGCCGCGCTCGACGCCCTGGAACAGCTCGTCGCCGCCCGCTTCGACGAGGATGAGTAGGGCGGAGCACTACTCGTCCACCTCCCGCCGTCGCTCCGCGACAGGGGGAGGCAAGGATTTCACGTCTTCAGCCGCCAGCCGGTGCGGAAGATCCAGGTGACGGCCATCAGGCAGGCGAGCAGGAAGGCCAGCGTCATCATCAGGCTCATGCCCACGCCGACATCGGAAACGCCATAGAAGGCCCAGCGGAAGCCGGAGATCAGGTAGACCACCGGATTGCCGAGCGCGATCTGCTTCCACGGGTCGGGCAGCATCGAGATGGAATAGAAGCTGCCCCCTAGGAACGTCAGCGGCGTGATCACCATCATCGGGATGATCGAGAGCTTCTCCCAGCCGTCCGCCCAGATGCCGGTCAGGAAGCCGAACAGGCTGAAGGTGACGCTGGTGAGCGCCAGGAAGGCCAGCGCCACCAAGGGGTGGGCGATCTGGTAGGGCACGAACAGCCGCGCGGTGATGGCGATGATGATCCCCAACAGCACCGACTTCGACGCCGCCGCGCCCACATAGCCCAGCACGATCTCCACCGCCGAGACCGGCGCCGACAGCACCTCATAGATCGTGCCGGAGAACTTCGGCATGTAGATCGAGAAGCTTCCGTTGGAGATGCTCTCGGTGAGGATCGACAGCATGATCAGGCCGGGCACGATGAAGGCGCCGTAGCTCACCCCGTCGAGCGCCGGCATCCGCCGCCCGATCGCCGCGCCGAAGACGATGAAATAGAGCGAGGTGGTGATCACCGGGGCGGCGATCGACTGCACCATGGTGCGGAAGGCCCTGGCCATCTCGAAGCGGTAGATGGCGGAGATCGCGTGGATGTTCATGCCGCGCCCCTGACCAGGCTGACGAAGATCTCCTCCAGCGAGCTCTGCTCGGTCTGCAGGTCCTTGAAGTCGACGCCGCGCTTGGAAAGCTCGCGCAGCAGTTCGGCGATGCCGGTGTGCTCGGCCTGGGCGTCGAAGGTGTACACCAGATCCGCGCCCTCGTCGGCCAGCGCCAGGTCGTAGGCCGAAAGGCCGTCCGGCACGTCGGCCAGCGGCTCCTGCAGGTGCAGGGTGAGCTGCTTCTTGCCGAGCTTGCGCATCAGCTCGGCCTTCTCCTCCACGACGATCAGCTCGCCCTTGGAGATCACCCCGATGCGGTCGGCCATCTCCTCGGCCTCCTCGATGTAGTGGGTGGTCAGGATGATGGTCACCCCGCTCTCGCGAAGGCCGCGGACCATCTGCCACATGTCGCGGCGCAGCTCGACGTCGACGCCGGCGGTGGGCTCGTCCAGGAACAGGATCTGCGGCTCGTGGGAAAGCGCCTTGGCGATCATCACCCGGCGCTTCATGCCGCCGGACAGCGCCATGATCTTGGCGTCCTTCTTGTCCCAGAGGGAAAGGTCCTTCAGCACCCTTTCGATGTAGGCGGGATTGGGCGGCTTGCCGAACAGGCCGCGGCTGAAGTTCACCGTCGCCCACACCGTCTCGAACATGTCGGTGGAGATCTCCTGGGGCACCAGGCCGATCTTGTTCCGCGCGGCGCGGAAGTCCTTCACCACGTCGCTGCCGCCGGCCAGCACCCGGCCGGCGGTCGGGTTCACCAGGCCGCAGGAAATGCCGATCAGGGTGGTCTTCCCCGCGCCGTTGGGACCCAAGAGGGCGAAGATCTCGCCCTTCTCGATGGTCAGGCTCACGTCCTTCAGCGCCTGGAAGCCACCGGCGTAGACCTTGGACAGGCCCTCTACGGAAATGATCGGCTGCGTCATTCGTCCCCCGGGAGTTCGCAGATAGGGTCCGAAGGACGCTTCGGCTAGGCCGGGGCCGACACCGCCTCGGCCTTGGCGGCGCCCATGGGCCGCATCTTCAGGTCGGCCAAGAGGGCGTCGTCGGCGTTGCGGCCCGGGTTGTTGGTGGTGAGCAGCCGCGCGCCCACGAAGATCGAGTTGGCGCCGGCCAGGAAGCAGAGGCTCTGCAGCTCGCGGCTCATGTGCTCGCGCCCGGCGGCGATGCGGACGACGGACTTCGGGCAGACCAGCCGGGCCACGGCGATCATGCGGACGAACTCCAGCCCGTCCACGGGGGTCGAGCCGCCCAGCGGCGTGCCGGGGATCGGCATCAGGTCGTTGATCGGCAGGCTCTCCGGATGGCTGGGCAGGGTCGCCAGCTGGTGCAAGAGCCCCGCGCGGTCGCGGCGGGTCTCGCCCATGCCGACGATGCCGCCGCAGCAGGTGGCCATGCCGGCTTCGCGCACCGCCGCCAGCGTGTCCAGGCGGTCCTGGTAGCTGCGGGTAGTGACCACCTGGTCGTAGTAGTCGGGGCCGGTGTCGAGGTTGTGGTTGTAGTAGTCGAGGCCGGCGGCCTTCAGCGCGCTCGCCTGCTCCAGGGTCATCATCCCCAGGGTCGCGCAGGTCTCCAGCCCCAGCGCCTTCACGCCGGCGATCATGGCCGCGAGCCTTGGCAGGTCGCGGTCCTTCACGTCGCGCCAGGCCGCGCCCATGCAGAAGCGCTGCGCGCCGCCGGCCTTGGCCTCGGCCGCCGCGGCGATCACCGCCTCGGCCTCCATGAGCTTCGAGGCCTGGGTGGCGGTCTTGAAGTGCTGCGACTGGCTGCAGTAGCCGCAGTTCTCCGGGCAGCCGCCGGTCTTGACGGAGAGCAGCTGCGAGAGTTGGAGTTCCGCCGGGTCGAACCACCGCCGGTGGACCTCGGCCGCGCGGAAGACGAGATCGGTGAACGGCAGCTCGAACAGCGCCTCGACCTCCTCCAGCGTCCAGTCGTGGCGCGGCCGCCAAGCCTCCAGGACGGCGGGACTGAGAACGGGCGCGTTCATGCGGGACTCCAGCTTGCCGGCGGCCCGCCGACATAGCGTGACGCCGGGGCAAGCGGCAACAGGCGCCGCGCGATGAGTTCCGCCGACCGCGAGATCGAGCTGAAGTTCACCTGCGGCCCCGCCGACCTGGCCGCGGTGCTGGCCGCCGCGCCGGCCGGGGACGACGAGACCCGCGAGCTGATCAGCGTCTATTTCGACACCCCGGACCTCGCCTTGCAGAAGGCCGGCGCCTCGCTGCGGGTGCGCGAGCACGAGGGACGGCGCACCCAGACGCTGAAGCGCGGCCAGGGCCTGGAGCGCGAAGAGCACCAAGCGCCCATCGACGGTCTGGCGCCCGATCCGGCGCTCGATCCGCTGCCCTCGCTGCTGCCGGACGGCGCCACCCTGAGGCCCGCCTTCAACGTCCGCGTCAGCCGCCGCCAGCGGACGCTGCGCTATGGCGAGGCGCAGATCGAACTCGCTCTCGACCAGGGCGAGATCACCGGCGGCGACCGGCAAAGCCCGATCTGCGAGGTGGAGCTGGAACTGAAGTCGGGTTCGTCCGCGGCGCTCTTCGACCTGGCCCGCGAGCTTTCCGCCGCCGCGCCCCTCTACCTGTCCTTCGACAGCAAGGCCTCGCGGGGCCAGGCCCTGGTGGCCGGGAGGGTCAAGACGGCCCGCAAGAGCGGCAAGGCGGAACTGGAGAAGGGCGCGACGGTCGCCGAAGCCTTCCAGGCGGTCGCCCGCCTGGCGTTGGGCCAGATCACCGAGAACGCCGCGGCCCTGCGCGCCGGACCGGGTCCCGAGGCGGTTCATCGACTGCGGGTCGGCGTCCGGCGGTTGCGCTCCGCGCTCACCACCTTCAAGCCGATATTGGACGGCGAGGGCCTGGAGACCGTGAAGGCCGAGCTCAAATGGCTGGGCCATGCCTGCGATGCGGCGCGCAACCTCGACGTCTTCACCGAGGCCACTCTCAAGCCCGCCGGGCTCGGGCCAGAGCCGCCGCCGGGCCTGCACGGGCTGCGCAAGGCCGTGGAGTCGGCTCGCCGCGCGGCCTGGGGCGAGGCCGCTCAAGCCGCGGCCTCGGACCGCTTCCGGGCCCTGGTGATCGAGGCGGCCGCCTGGATCGAGACCGGCGCGTGGCGAGAGGGCGCCGCCGCCCAGGAGCCGGTCAAACCCTTCGCCCGCCACGCCCTGAAGCGCCATTGGAAGAAGCTCAGGAGGCGCGGCCGCGCCGCCCGCGGCGGCGACGACGCGGCGCGCCACCATCTGCGGATCGAGGCCAAGAAGCTGCGCTACGCCGCCGAGGCCCTGCGCGGCCTCTTCGACGGCAAGCGCGCCGACCACTGCCTGCGCCGCATCAAGGCCCTGCAGGAGGCCCTGGGCGACCTCAACGACCTGGTGACCGCCGAGCCCCTGCTGGCGAAGCTGTCGCTGTCGTCGGAGGCGGCCTTCGCGGCGGGCGAACTGGTGGGGCTGAAGGTCGCGCAGAAGCCGCGGCTGCTGGCCCAGGCGGACAAGGCGCTCGACCGTCTCGATGCCGCCGAGCCGTTCTGGCGTTAAGGCTGACATAAAGAAATCTTTATATGATTTCTTGCGCGCCGGGCGGCCCGTCGCTATAGAGCCGCCAGCTCACCTCTCCCAAAATCCGCCAGAGGACTGAAATGACCGACTATATCGTCAGGGACATCGCGCTCGCCGATTTCGGCCGCAAGGAACTCGATATCGCCGAAACCGAGATGCCCGGCCTGATGGCGGTGCGCGCCGAGTTCGGCAAGGACCAGCCCCTGAAGGGCGCGCGGATCGCCGGCTCCCTGCACATGACCATCCAGACCGGCGTCCTGATCGAGACCCTGCAGGCCCTGGGCGCCGACGTGCGCTGGGCGTCGTGCAACATCTTCTCCACCCAGGACCACGCCGCCGCCGCCATCGCGGCCAAGGGCACGCCGGTGTTCGCCATCAAGGGCGAGACCCTGGTGGAGTATTGGGAGTACGCCCACAAGATCTTCGAGTGGGCCGACGGCGGCTATCCGAACCTGATCCTCGACGACGGCGGGGACGCCACCCTGCTCTGCGTCCTGGGCCCCAAGGCCGAGAAGGACCCGAGCCTGCTCAACAAGCCGCAGAACGAGGAGGAAGAAGCCCTCTTCACGGTGATGAAGCGCTACCTGAAGGAGAAGCCCGGCTTCTATTCGGCGATCCGCGACGCCATCAAGGGGGTGTCGGAGGAGACCACCACTGGGGTCCACCGCCTCTACCAGATGGCCGAGCGCGGCGACCTGCCGTTCCCCGCCATCAACGTCAACGACAGCGTCACCAAGTCGAAGTTCGACAACCTCTACGGCTGCCGCGAGAGCCTGGTGGACGCCATCCGCCGCGGCACCGACGTGATGCTGTCGGGCAAGGTGGCCGTGGTGCTGGGCTATGGGGACGTGGGCAAGGGCTCGGCGGCCAGCCTGCGCAACGGCGGCGCGCGCGTCATCGTCACCGAGATCGACCCGATCTGCGCCCTGCAGGCGGCCATGGAGGGCTATGAGGTCCAGACCATGGAGGACGTGGCGGCCAAGGCCGACATCTTCGTCACCGCCACCGGCAACAAGGACGTGCTCACCGTCGACCACATGCGGGCGATGAAGAACAACGCCATCGTCTGCAACATCGGCCACTTCGATTCAGAGATCCAGGTGGCCGGCCTGAAGAACTTCAAGTGGGACAAGATCAAGGACCAGGTCCACCACGTGGAGTTTCCGGACGGCAAGAAGATCATCCTTCTGTCCGAGGGCCGCCTGGTGAACCTCGGCAACGCCACCGGCCACCCGAGCTTCGTGATGAGCGCCTCCTTCACCAACCAGACGCTCGCCCAGATCGAGCTCTGGACCAACGGCGGCAGGTACGAGACCAAGGTCTACACGCTTCCCAAGCACCTCGACGAAAAGGTCGCCATGCTGCACCTGGGCAAGCTGGGCGCGAAGCTGACCGTGCTCTCGAAGGACCAGGCCGAGTACATCGGCGTCCCCACCCAGGGCCCGTTCAAGCCCGACCACTACCGGTACTAGGGCGCTCGGTCCCCCTTCGCCGCGCCAGCGGCAAGGTCGATTGATGGAGCCACGGAAAGCACGGAAAGACCACGGAAGGCGGGCCATTTCCCGTTCCGTGTTTTCCGTGGTTGTTCTTTCTTCCGCTTCGTGGCGCGGTTAAGCCAGCGCCATGCCCTTGGCGCTCATCCTTTCCTCTTTCGTGGCGGCCAGCCGGATCGGCGGGGCGGCGCAGCAATATGTACTGGCGGCCGAGAAGATCGATCCGGTGCTGGTGCCGACCATCATGCTGGGCCGCAATCCGGCCCGCGGCGCCGCCGGCCAGCCGACCCCGCCGGACCTCTTCGCCCGCATGCTGGCCGACGTGGAGGCCGACGCCCTCTTCGGCCTGGTGGACCTGGTGATCACCGGCCACTTCTCCCTGCCCGAGCAGGTGGCGATCGCCGCCGACGCGCTCGCCCGCATCCAGGCCGCCGCCCAGAAGAAGCCGGTGGTGGTGGTGGACCCGATCCTCGGCGACGCCCCCAAGGGGCTCTACGTCTCGCCGGAGGTGGCGGAGGCGGTGGCCGGCCGGCTGGTGCCCCTGGCCGACTGGATCACCCCCAACCTCTGGGAGCTCGGCCACCTCACCGGCGCGGAGATCGGAGACACCGCCGCGGCCGTGGCCGCGGCGCGAAGCCTGGGCAAGCCCGCCCTGATCAGCTCCGCGCCGGCCGGCGAGGACGAGACCGGCCTGCTCTTCGTGGACGCCGAGAGCGCGACCCTCTTCGCCCATCCGCGCCTGCCCCGCGCGCCCAACGGCACCGGCGACCTGGTGACCGCCAGCTTCGGCGCGGGCCTGGTGGGCGGCATGGCGCCCCTGGCCGCGGCCGAGCGCGCCGCCCGGGCTGCCCGCGAGGCGGTGCAGGCCGCCCAGGACTGGCGGGCCCCGGAACTGCCCATCGTGGCCCTCGGCGACCGGCTCGCCCGGCCCACGGCGGCCGTCAGGATCGAGCGCCTCTGATGGCGGAGGTGTTCGGCCAGGCCCAGCCCCGGTTCGGCGCCGTCAAGGACGCCTTCGCCGCCAATTTCGACGCCGGCGAGGAGCTGGGCGCCCGCTTCACCCTGGTGGAGGCGGGCGAGACGGTGGCGGACCTCTGGGCGGGGTTCGCCGACCGCGACCGCACGCGACCGTTCGATGCGCGCACGCTCACGCCGATCTTCTCCACCACCAAGGCGCTGGCCGCCCTGCTGATCGCGCGCCTGGTGGACCAGGGGAAGCTCGACTACGGCCAGACCGTCGCCTCGGTCTGGCCGGACTATGCGGCGAACGGCAAGGCTGCGATCACCGTCGAACAGATGATGTCGCACCAGGACGGGCTCTCGGGTTTCCCGGACCCCATGGAGCCCTCCCTGTGGTTCGACTGGGACGCCATCTGCGCCAAGCTCGCCGCCATGGCCCCGCTCTGGCCGCCGGGCACGGCCAGCGGCTACCACCCGATCACCTTCGGCTACCTGGCGGGCGAGGTGTTCCGCCGCGTGGACGGCCGCACCATGGGCCAGGCGCTGCGGGAAGACCTGGCGGAGCCCTTCGGCCTCGACCTCTGGATCGGACTGCCGGACGCCGAGTTCGCCCGGGTGGCCGAGCTGCAGCGGCCCAAGGCCCTGCCGGACTTCGGCCACCACAACGCGGCCACCAAGGCGGCCTTCCTGACCCCCTGGGCGCAGCCCGGCGGCCAGGGGGCGGACGCCCTTCGCCGGCTGTCGCTGCCATCGGCCACCGGCCAGGCGACGGCGCTGGCGCTGGCGCGGGTGATGGGGGCGCTGGCCAATGACGGCTGGCTGGACGGGGAGGACATCCTCTCGCCGGCCCTGATCGCCGAGGCGAGCCGCGAGCGTATCCGCGGCCAGGACCTGGTGCTGCCCTTCGAGATGAGCTGGGGCGCGGGCTTCATGCGCAACGAGGCTGTGCATCCCTGGGGTCCCGGCGACCGCACCTTCGGTCACTCCGGCTGGGGCGGCTCCTGCGCCTTCGCCGACCCGGACCGCAGGCTCGGCGGCGCCTACGTCATGAACAAGCAGTCGACCGACCTCCTGGGCGACCACCGGCCCCGCCGGCTCATCGAGGCCGCCTACGCGGCGCTCTAGGACGGATCGACATTCACGATGCGAGATCGACGGCAACGTCCACTCCCCCTTGCGGGGAGAGGATAGGAGTGGGGGTGTGAGCGCGGCCTTCAGGGGGCCAGGGCGGCGATCTCACAGCCCGCACCCCCAACCCCTCCCCGCAAGGGGGAGGGGCGCGCCGGGCCCGGCAGGTTGAATATCGAATCAGGGTCTAGCCGCTACTCCGCCGGCTCGACCAGCTCGGTGGCCAGGAGCTCCGGCCGCGAGCGCCTGAGCGCGGCGAAGGCGAAGACCGCGACGCCGCCCCAGATGAAGGCGAAGGAGAGCGCCCGCAGCGGGCTGAAGGCCTCGCCCTGCAGCACGCCGATGGCGAAGCCGCTGGTGGGGCCGAGGAACTGCAGGAAGGCGAGCGACGACAGCGGGATGCGCCGCGCGGCCCAGGAGAACAGCACCAGGGGCACGGCGGTGAACGGCCCGCAGGCCAGGAGCCAGGCGGTGGCCGGCCAGCTCGCGCCCAGGTGGCCGGCGCCGCTCCGCTGCAGCCACGCCACATAGACGAGGCCGAAGACCGCCAGCACCAGGCACTCGATCAGGAGGCCCGTCTGCGCGGAGGCCGCCACCCGCTTGCGGACGATGCCGTAGCCGCCGAAGCTCACGGCCAGGGCCAGCGAAACCACCGGCAGGCCGCCCGCCGCCACCGCCTGCACCGTCACCCCGACCACCGCCAGGGCGACGGCGATCCAGCCCGCCCGGTCGATCCGCTCCTGGAAGATCACCGCCCCGGCGGCCATGCCGAGCAGCGGGGTGATGTAGTAGCCCAGCGCCGTCTCCAGCACCCGGCCCGAGTTCACCGCCCAGATGTAGAGGCCCCAGTTGCCGGCGATCAGCACCGACGACAGCGTCAGCCAGGCCAGCGTCCGGGGATTGCGCAGGACCGCCAGCACCTCGCGGCCCTGCCGCGCGACGAGCACGAAGGCCAGCGCCATCGGCACGGCCCACACCGTCCTGTTCGCCAGGATCTCCCATGGGGAAATGCCCAGGCGTCCCATGGCCTGGAACACCAGGGGGACGATCCCCCAGATGAGGTAGCAGATGACCGCCGCCGCCAACGCGGGGCGGGACTCGCCGCCCGGCGCCGGCTTGGTCATGGCGTCAGGCGAGGGCTTTCTGGCGGATCAGGCCGCGCTCGTGGAGGAGTTCCGCGATCTGCACGGCGTTCAGCGCCGCGCCTTTTCGCAGATTGTCGGCCACCACCCACAGGTTCAGCCCGTTCTCGACGGTCGGGTCGTTGCGGATGCGGCTGACGAAGACCGGGAACTCGCCCTGGGCTTCCTTCGGCGTCATGTAGCCGGTGGCGTCGCGCTTATCGATGACGATCAGGCCGGGACTCTCGCGCAGGATGTCGCGCGCCTCGTCCTCGTCCAGCGGCTCGTGGAACTCGATGTTCACGCACTCCGAGTGCCCCACCATCACCGGCACCCGCACGCAGGTGACGGTGAGCGCGATGTCGGCGTCGAGCATCTTGTGGGTCTCGCGCCACATCTTGTGCTCTTCGTCGGTGTAGCCGTCGTCCATGAACGACCCGCAATAGGGGATCACGTTGAAGGCGATCTGCTTGGGGAACTTCTTCGGCGGCGTCGCGCCCAGGACGAAGACGTTCTTCGTCTGGTCGAACAGCTCGTCCATGCCTTCCTTGCCGGCGCCGGACACCGATTGGTAGGTCGAGACCACCACCCGCTTGATCCGCGCCCGATCGTGCAGCGGCTTGAGCGCCACCACCAGCTGGGCCGTGGAACAGTTGGGGTTGGCGATGATGTTCTTGCGGTCGGCCCACTCCACGTCGTCCGGATTCACCTCCGGGACCACCAGGGGCACGTCCGGGTCCATCCGCCAGGCCGACGAATTGTCGATGACGATGGGCCCCGCGGCGCCGATCTTGGGCGCCCATTCCTTGGAGAAGGCGCCGGAGACGCTCATCAGGACGATGTCGACGCGGCTGAAGTCGAACTGCTCGATGTCCTCGCAGCGGACGATCTGGTCGCCGAAGGAGACTTCCACGCCGATGGATTTGCGGGATGCGATCGCGTGAACCTTGTCCACGGGGAAGTTCACTTCCTCGAGGATGTTCAGCATCTCGCGGCCCACATTGCCCGTGGCGCCGACGACGGCCACCCGGTAACCCATCGCGGTTCTCCTGGTCTCAAAGGGAGCGGTTCGTTACGCCGGTACCTGTCCAGAGGCAAGGCGAGCGTAACTCACAGGTCTTTCAGAAGGCCTTCAGATGGCGCGGCGCGGGCGTGGGCGCAACCCATCAGGCGCCTGTTGCGACAGCAACGGTGTGAGGCGCCTCCGGCGGACTGCGGCTTAACTCTCATGGCGGCCAGTTTGCCTGCTGGCCCTCTCCCCCTTGCGGGGAGGGGCGGGCGCTCCATGACTTGCCCAGGTCCGAAGGCTCGCATTATCCATGAGAACCAAGGCCGGGTGGCATCTGACGATGCTCCCGCAAGGGGAGCTTTCCCAATGCCCGACGCCACCGACGCGCCCACCACCGGCATGCCGTTCTCCGACCTGATGGGCGTGGAGATCCTTGAGCGGGCGAAGACCCGCGTGGTCGGCCGGATGGTCGTGCGCGACGACCTCTGCACCGCCGGCGGCATCCTGCACGGCGGCGCCTACATGGCCTTCGCCGATGCGCTGGGGGCCGTCGGCGGGGTGCTGAACCTGGCGCCTGGGACGCGGACCACCACCCTGGAAAGCAAGACCAACTTCTTCCGGGGCGCGCCCGCCGGCTCGACGGTCACCGGCGAGGCGAGCCCCCTGCACATCGGCCGCCGCTCCAGCGTCTGGCAGACCCGGATCACCAATGACGAAGGCAAGCTGATGGCGCTCGTCACCCAGACCCAGATGACGATCGAGGCCTGAGGCTCGTCCAGCGCCTACCCCCCGGCCATATCCAGGATCGCAGCCCATTCCTCGGCCCGCACCGGCGACACCGAAAGGCGCCCCTGCCGGATCATCTCCAGCTTGGCCAACGCGGGGTCGGCCTTCAGTTGGGCGAGGCCGACGGGCCTGGCGAGCTTGCGCACCGGCGCGAGCTCCACGGCCACGAACCGCCCCGCCGGGTCGCTGGGATCGACGAAGGATTCGCGGACGACCTTGGCTATGCCCACCACCTCCTTGCCCTCCTGCGAATGGTAGTAGAGCACCGGGTCGCCTTCGCGCATGGCCTTCAGGTGCAGGGCGGCTGCGTTGTTGCGCACCCCGTCCCAGACCGTTCTGCCGTCCCGTTGCAGGTCCTCGAAGCTGTATTTCGCAGGCTCCGACTTCACCAGCCAATAGGCCATCCGTATCCTCCCGCGCCGCCCGTCCCGCACCGTTCCCTCGCCGCCGCTGACGGACCATGCTGAGCCGCGCTTGGCAACCGGTCCGGCGGCCGAATCCCGCCAGGGCGGCGATTGACAGGCCGGCCCCGCGCCGCCCATTGCCCGCGGCTGGAGGACCAGGATGCCGACCGAGAGCGCCGAACACACCGCCCTGACGCGCGCCGCCGAGCACGCCTTCGCCTGGCTCGACGGGCTGGGCGACCGCTCGCTGGCCACCACGGCCTCCGTGGCCGAGCTGCGCGCGCGGCTGGGCCGGCCGCTGGAGGCCAAAGGCGTCTCGGCGATCCAGGTGATCGACGACCTGGTGGCCGACACGTCGGGCGGCCTCCTCGGCTCCCAGTCCGGGCGGTTCTTCGGCTGGGTGATCGGCGGCGCGACGCCGGCCGCCATGGCGGCGGACTGGCTGACCACGGCGTGGGACCAGAACGCCGGCATCCACGCCTGCGGCCCCGCCGCCTCGGTGGTGGAGGAGGTCGCCGCGGGCTGGCTGAAGGCGATCTTCGACCTGCCGGCGGAAACCAGCGTCGGCTTCGTCACCGGCACGCAGATGGCGCACATGACCTGCCTCGCCGCCGCGCGGCACGCCCTGCTGCGCGACCGCGGCTGGGACGTGGAGCGCCAGGGGCTGGCCGGGGCGCCGCCGATCCGCATCCTGGCCAACGCCGAGCGGCATGGCTCGGTGGATCGCGCGGTGCGGTTCCTGGGCCTGGGCTCGGACTCCATCGTCGACCTGCCGGTGGACGAGGCCGGTTGCGTGACGCCGGACACCCTGGTTGCCGCCCTCGCCGCCTCGCCGGCGCCGACCATCGTGGTGTTGCAGGCGGGCGAGCTGAACCGGGCGGCCTTCGATCCCTTCGAGGCCCTGGCGCCGATCGCGCGGGCTGCGGGCGCCTGGACCCATGTCGACGGCGCCTTCGGGCTCTGGGCCAAGGCGAGCCCGGCGCACCGGGACCTCGCCCGCGGTCTGGAGCTCTGCGACAGCTGGACCACCGACGCGCACAAATACCTGAACGTCCCCTACGATTCCGGACTCGCCTTCGTGCGCGACGCGGACGCCCATCGCGCGGCGCTCACCCTGTCCACCAGCTACCTGCCGGCCGGCGACGCGCGCGACCAGATCGACTGGAACCCGGAATTCTCGCGCCGCGCCCGCGGCTTCGCCGTCTACGCCGCCCTGCGCGAGCTGGGCCGCGAGGGGCTGGCGGAGCTGGTGGCGCGCACCTGCCGCCACGCCCGGGCGGTGACCGCGGGCGTCGGCGCCCTGCCGGGCGCGGAGCTGGTGGCGCCCGCCAGGCTGAACCAGGGCCTGGTGCGCTTCCTGTCGCCCGAGCCCGGGGCGACGGAGGCCGACCACGACCGCCGCACCGACCAGGTGATCGCGGCGATCAACGCCGGCGGCGAGGCCTTCTTCGGCGGCGTCACCTGGCGGGGCCGCCGCTGCATGCGGGTCAGCCTCTGCAACTGGCGCACCACCGAGGCCGACGTGGCGCGGACGGTGGCGGCGGTGCGCGCGGCGCTGCAGGCCGCCTAGAGCTCGGCCAGCACTGCGTCGGCCATCGCCACGGTGGTCAGCGTCCCGCCGAGGTCCGGGGTCCGCGCGCCGCCCTCCAGCGCCCGGTTCACCGCCGCGAACAGCCGGTCGGCGAGCTCGGGGCGGCCCAGCGACCAGCGCAGCGCCATTTCGAAGGACAGGATCGCCGCCAGCGGATTGGCGATCCCCTTGCCGGCGATGTCCGGCGCCGAGCCGTGGATCGGCTCGTAGAGGCCCGGCGTCCCCGGCGCCCCCAGGGCCGCCGACGGCAGCATGCCAAGCGAGCCGGTGAGCTGGGCCGCCGCGTCCGACAGGATGTCGCCGAACAGGTTGTCGGTGACCATGACGTCGAACTGCTTGGGGTTCTTGACGATCTGCATGGCCGCGTTGTCGGCCAGGATGTGCTCCAGCTCGACGTCGGCGTACTCGCGGGCGTGCAGGTCCGTGACCACCTGCCGCCAGAGCAGGCCGGTCTCCATGACGTTGGACTTCTCGGCGCTGGTCACCTTGTTGCGGCGGCCCCGCGCCAGCTCGAAGGCCACGCGGGCGATCCGCTCGATCTCGGCGGTGGTGTAGACCTGGGTGTCGACCCCGCGCCGCCCGCCGCCCGGCAGGTCCTCGATGAACCGGGGCTGGCCGAAATAGACCCCGCCGGTCAGCTCGCGGACGATCATGAAGTCGAGGCCCTCCACCAGCTCGCGCTTCAGGCTGGAGGCGTCGGCCAGCGGCTGGAAGCAGATCGCCGGCCGCAGGTTGGCGAACACCCCCATTCCGGCGCGCAGGCCCAGGAGCCCCGCTTCCGGCCGCTTGTCGCGCGGCGCGTCCTTCCACCTCGGCCCGCCCACGGCGCCCATCAGCACCGCCTTGGCGGCCCTGGCGGCGGCCAGGGTCTCGTCGGTCAGCGGCGCGCCCAGCGCATCGAAGCTCGCGCCGCCGAACGGGGCCTCGGCGATGGCCAGGTCCGGGGCGATGGCCTCGGCCACCCGCCGCGCCTGGCGCGTCACCTCGGGGCCGATGCCGTCGCCGGGCAGGAGAAGCAGGTCGGTCATTGCGGGTCCTGGGTGATCGCTGGCCGCCGTCCTAGGGGATGGCGCGGCCCCAGGGAAGCCCCCCGGAAGCCCCCGGGAAGCCCCGCCAGCGCCACCTTTTGACCACCTTGGCCGTCGAGGGTCGCGCCGCAGTCGGCGGGGACCACCCAAACGTCCGCTTCTCGGACGGGAGAAAGAGGAACGCTGATGCGACTGATCCCCATAACCGCCATCGCCATCGCCGGCGGCCTGACCTTCGCCGCCGCGGCGGCCGCCCAGACGCCGGCTCCGGCCACGCCGAGCATGCCGCCCGCCAAGGGCGCCACGCCCACCCTGCCCGACGCCGCCACCGCCGCCCGCGAGAAGAGCGAGGGCGCCCAGCACGCCGCCGACGTCGCCAAGGATCGCGCCAGCCCCAACTCGGCGGTGGCGCCCAGCTCGGCCACCGACACCGACGCCTCGGCCAAGGCGCCGGACAAGGACGCCGACGACGCCACGGCCGTGAAGGATGACGGCAAGGGCAAGAAGAAGCACGGCGACACCGCCGCGACGCCGAAGCCGCACTAAGGTCTCCGCCGGGCAGGCCCGTTCAGATCGCCTGCTCGGCGGCCACCTCATAGCGCGTGAGGCGCCGGTCGGAGACCCCGTGCTCTGTCCACGCCGCACGCCACACCGCCATGTGCGCGGCCTTGAAATGCGCCGCGATCGCCGCGCCGTCGCGCCAGACCTCGAAGACGCGGATCAGGCCCGGCTCGGCCACGTCCTCGCCGTAGGAATAGGTGAGGCAGCCGTCCTCGGCCCGGCTCGCCGCCAGCATGGCCAGCATGTGCGGCTTCAGCGCGGCCAGGTTCTCCGGCGGCACGCGCACCGTGCCGGCGATGATGACGCTCATGTCCGCATCCTCAGGCGTCCTCCAGCCAGGGCCTGGCCAGGGCCTGCTTCATCTCATAGAGGTCGATGTCGGGCGCCGCCTCAAGGGTCTCGCCGATGGCGTCGAGGCCCTTGAGCATCTTTTCCTTGCGCTGCGGATCGATCTCGAAGGCGAAGGTGCGCCCCGACGGCGAGACCACCGTCTGGGCCTCCAGGTCGACGGTGACCAGGTGGTTGCCGCCCTTGGCCTCCTCCATCAGCGCCTGCACCTCGTCGGCCTTCAGGACCACGGGCAGGAGGCCGTTCTGGAAGCAGTTGTTGTAGAAGATGTCGGCGAAGCTGGTGGACACCACGCAGCGGATCCCGAAGTCCATCAGCGCCCACGGCGCGTGCTCCCGGCTGGAGCCGCAGCCGAAGTTGTCGCCGGCCACCAGCACGCCGGCGCCCTTGTATTCCGGCCGGTTCAGCACGAACTCGGCGCGCGGCCGGCCCTCGCCGTCGAAGCGCAGGTCATAGAACAGCCCCTTGGCCAGGCCCTCGCGCTCCACGGTCTTCAGGAACTGCTTGGGGATGATCTGGTCGGTGTCGATATTGGCCAGCGGCAGCGGCGCGACCTTGGCGTCCAGGCGGGTGAAGGCGTCCATCAGGCGGTTTCCAGCTCGGGCGATGGCATGAGCATCAGGGTGGGCGCGCCGCCGGGGGCGTCGCGAACAGTGAACACGTGCGTGCCGGGTTTCCGGCCAGCCCGGACCTCCGACACGTCGAAGCCGGCGGCGGCGAGGCGGGCGCGCGCGGCGTCGGCATCGGCGACCCGCCAGGCGAGGCCGCCGAAGCGGTCCGGTTCATTGGTGACCGGCGCCGTCAGGCTCGCGCCCACCTCGAACACGGCGCCGCCGCAGCGGAAGAACAGCTGCCGGGCGCCCCATTGTTCATTCGCGCGATCGAGGCGCAGGTCGAGGCCGAACTTCGCGCCATAGAGGCCGAGCGCGCGGTCGGGGTTCGGGGTGTGGACGACGATGTGGTCCAGGGCCGGGACGGCCGCGGCCTTGTCGCCGATGGCCGGTGAAGGCTGCGCGCCGATACGTCCGGGGGTCAGCACGAAGTCGAGGCCGGCGGCGCGCACTCGGGCGACCGTGGGGGTCGGTTCGACCTCCAGGCCACGGCGGCCAAGCAGCCTCCCGGCGGCCACGACGTCGTGCACCTGGAAGGCTGCGATCCAAAGTCCTTCGCCGGCGGTCTCCAGCCGCGCGCGGACACGGTCGCCCGCCGGACCTGCGCCGCCTGGCGCCACCACCTCCAGCGCCATGTTGTCGAGGTGGAACCAGGCTCGGCTGGCCCCTTCGCGCGGCTCCAGCTCCGGCTCGCGGGCCAGCAGGCGCCGGTAACCGTCCATGGCCGCATCGAAGTTGCGGACGGCGATGGCCACGTGGTCCAGGCCGGTGATCATTGGACCGTACCTGGAGTCAGCCGCGGACCGGCGATGACACGACGGACAGTCTGGGCCCCGATGGCCCCCACGCCAGCCAAGCACAAGGCGACCACCAGGCCATCGAGTGCGAGCAGCCCGCCGCGAGTCCTGTCGGTGTCGACGATGACGGTTGGGCCCACCCGCGCGCCTAGGATTTCCCGATCACCCAGCGCATCGAGCGTTACTGTCCGGCCTTGCGTCCGGGTCAAATCGTCCAGCCCTGAGCAGACCCAGTAGCACCTCCACTCGTAGCTAGCGTCGTTCAAGGTCAATTGGACAGTGCGGCTGCCCTTTCGGCCAGTTCTGACATACGCGTGACGCACCACACCTTGCACCGACTGGGTTGGGCCAAGGTGGGCGATGAGCCGAGTCCCCTCGAAAATTCCTACGGAAATTGCGAACAGGATCAGAAGCGCCAGATTTGCCGTTCGCGCATGGAATCGCAGCCGGTCACGCTGGGCCGCGTCCTTTATGAGGGCAGCCGCTGCGCGATCAGCCAGCCCTATTCCTCCGGCGAGGGCCGACAGGCCGCCGAGGAGTGCGATCAGCATTCCCACCGCTTCGCCGCGAGCCAAGCCGGCAGGAATCACCAACAGCCCGAGAGACACCGCGAGAATCGGCAACAGCCAACGCACCCGCCAGTCGTCACCGAACTCGCGCGACGCGGCGCCGGACTTAGAGGAACTGTCGGACATCGGCGATATGCCCCGTGATGGCGGCGGCGGCGGCCATCACCGGGCTCATCAGGTGGGTGCGGCCGGCGCGGCCCTGGCGGCCCTCGAAGTTGCGGTTGGAGGTCGACGCGCAGCGCTGGCCGGGGCCCACCTTGTCGGGGTTCATCGCCAGGCACATGGAGCAGCCCGGCTCGCGCCATTCGAAGCCGGCCGCCAGGAAGACCTCGTCGAGCCTCTCTTCCTCCGCCTGCGCCCGCACCAGGCCGGAGCCCGGGACCACCACGGCTCGCACACCGGCCGCCACGCTCCGTCCCTCGACGATCTTCGCCGCGGCCCGCAGGTCCTCGATCCGGGAATTGGTGCAGGAGCCGATGAACACCACGTCCACCCTGGCCTCGGTGATCGGCTGGCCGGCGGCAAGCCCCATGTACTCCAGCGCGCGCTCGGCGGAGGCGCGCTTGTCGGGGGTGTCGAAGCTCGCCGGATCGGGCACGCGGTCGGTGACCGCGATCACGTCTTCCGGGCTCGTCCCCCAGGTCACCAGCGGCGCGATCGACGCGGCGTCGATCGTCACCTCGCGGTCGAACCGCGCGCCGGGGTCGGAGAAGAAGCTCTTCCAGTACGGCAGCGCCATCTCCCAGGCGCCGCCCTTGGGCGCCGCCGGGCGGCCCCGCAGGTAGTCGAAGGTGGTCTCGTCCGGGGCGATCAGGCCGGCCCGCGCGCCCGCCTCGATGGTCAGGTTGCAGAGCGTCATGCGCCCTTCCATGGAAAGCGCACGGATCGCCGAGCCGGCGTATTCGATGACGTAGCCGGCGCCGCCCGCCGTGCCGATCTCGCGGATCACCGCCAGCGCATAGTCCTTGGCGCCGACGCCCGGGATCGGCTCGCCCTCGATGGTGACCCGCAGGTTCTTCGACTTCTTCTGGCGAAGCGTCTGGGTGGCCAGCACATGCTCCACCTCGGAGGTGCCGATCCCCTGCGCCAGCGCCCCGAATGCGCCGTGCGTCGAGGTGTGGCTGTCGCCGCAGACGATGGTCATGCCGGGCTGGGTGCGGCCCTGCTCGGGCCCCACCACATGGACGATGCCGTTGCGGATATCGCCCATGGGGAAGAACTCGATGCCGTGCTCGGCGACGTTGCGCTCTAGGGTCTGCAGCTGCAAGCGCGCCTCGTCGTCGGCCACCGCCGCGACCCCCAGCGCCTGGCCCTCGGTGGGCACATTGTGGTCGGCCACCGCCAGGGTCCGGTCGGGCCGGCGTACCGGCCGCTTCGCCGCCCGCAGCCCGGCGAAGGCCTGCGGCGTGGTCACCTCGTGGATCAGGTGCAGGTCGATATAGACGATGGCCTCGCCGTCCTGGTCTGCCACCAGGTGGGCCTCCCAGATCTTGTCGTAGAGCGTCTTGGGCGAGCCGGGCGGGTTGGGCATGGACGGCATGTAGGTCGCCGACCCGGCGCACGTCTAGTGCCGCGGCGCCGCATTTCCGCGCGTCGAAACGCAAGTTTCTGCCCTACCTCCCCCGCGCAGCGGCGGGAGGGGGACCACCGGCCGAAGAGCCGGTGGTGGAGGGGGCGAGCTCAGCCACGGCGGATCCACCTGGCTGTCGCGGGCTCGGCGCTTGCGGCTCGCCCCCTCCACCACTCGCTCTGCGGCGAGCGGTCCCCCTCCCGCCATCGCTGCCGCGATGGGGGAGGTAAGAGTCACGCCGCCAGCTTCGCCGCCGCCCGCGGCAGGGCGTCCATGCCCGCCAGCGCGGCGGCGAGCGCCTGCTCGACCGGCGTGTTTGGCTCGGCGCCCAGCCGCGCGACCAGGCGCGTGTTGTCCATCAGCACCGGGCGCTCCCAGAGGTAGCGCATCTCCAGCATCTCGCGGAACGTCTCGTTGAACGGGGCGATGGCGCGCACCGCCAGCCAGGGCAGTTGCGTCACCGGCAGCCGCCGGCCGGCGACCCGCTCCAGCGCGGCTGCCAGTTCGCGGCCGGTGAGGCTGTGGCCGCGCATATGGAAGACCTCGAAGTCCGCCAGGTCGTCGCGCTCGGCCAGCCGCACCATGGTCTCGGCGACGTCGGGCAGGTAGGCCCAGCCGTGCTCCACCTCGAGCGGGCCCGGATAGGTGACGCCGGCGATCGGCCTGCCGGGCTTCACCAGCCCCTGGCTCAGCCAGTTGTTCCCCGGCCGGGGCCCGAAGAAGTCGCCGCAGCGGACGGTCAGCACCTTCAGTCCGTCCCGGGCCGCCTCGGCGAGCGCCGCCTCCATGCGCACGCGGATCGCGCCCTTGCGGGTCACAGGCGTCTGCGGCGAGGTCTCGGTCAGCATCGGGAAGGCGTCGGGGCCGAAGTTGTAGACCGTGCCGGGGAACATCAGCCGCGCGCCCGCCGCCTTCGCCCCGGCAATGGCGTTCGACAGCATCGGCAGCTGCAGCCCCGCCCAGTTGCGGTAGCCGGGCGGATTGGCGCCATGGACCACCAGGGCCGCGCCGGTCGCGGCGGCCACGACCTCGGCCTCCACCATGGCGTCGCCCTTCACCCAGTCGAGGCGCGGATCGCGGCCCCGCCGGGCGGTTTCCGGGTCGCGGTTCAGCGCGCGGACCCGCCAGCCGCCGGCCAGCAGGCGCTCGGCCACCGCCCCACCGACCCCGCCGGTCGCCCCGATCACCAGCGCCAGCGGCGCGGTCGGTGTTTGCTTGGTCATGATCGTCACTCCTGACTTCAAACCAAGAGATGCGGCCGCCCCGCGCCAAACGGAATTGGCGAATCTTCTGCGCCGGCCATACATTGACGCATGCCTGGACCGAACGACTGGGACCTCTTCCAAAGCCTGCACGCGGTGCTGGAGGCGGGCACGCTCTCGGCCGCCGCCAAGCTGCGCGGACTCACCCAGCCGACGCTGGGCCGCCACATCGAGACCCTGGAGCACCGCCTGGGCTCGCCGCTCTTCCTGCGCAGCCCGCGCGGCCTGCAGCCCACCGACCTCGCCCTGGAGCTGAAGCCCCACCTGCACGACATGGCCGCCGCCGCGTCGGCCGCCGTGCGCGACGCCTCCGGCGCGGCCGACAGCCTGGTGGGCTCGATCCGCATCACCGCCAGCGAGATGGTGGGCGCCGAGGTGCTGCCGCCGATGCTCACCACCTTCCGCGAGGCCCATCCCGGGATCGTCATCGAGCTGATGATGTCCAACATCGTCGACGACCTGTCGCGGCGCGAGGCCGACATCGCCGTGCGCATGGCGCCGCCCACCCAGAGCGCCCTGGTGGCCAGGAAGGTGGGCGAGGTCGACCTAGGCTTCTTCGCCAGCGAGACCTACCTCGCCCGGCACGGCGCGCCCTCGACGATGCACGACCTCGACAGCCACGTGATCATCGGCTTCGACGGGCCGGCGCGCAGCATCAAGAGCCTGGCCGGCACGCCCGTCGATGTCAGCCGCGAGACCTTCGACTTCCGCTCCGACAGCGACATCGCCCAGCTGGCGATGATCTGCGCGGACTACGGCATCGGCGTCTGTCAGCCGACCATCGCGCGGCGCCGGGGCCTGGTGCGCGTGCTGCCCGACATCGCCGTCTTCAAGCTGGGCGTCTGGATCGTCATGCACGAGAACCTGCGCGCCAGCCGCCGCATGCGGCTGATGTTCGACCATCTGGTGGACGGCGTCACCGCCTACATCAAGGAGGGCCGCAACTGGTGAGCGCCGCGCCGTACGACGGCGGCTGCCTCTGCGGCCAGGTCCGCTGGCGCGCCGCGGCCGAGCCGATCAACGTGCGCCTCTGCCATTGCCGCAACTGCCAGCGCGCCACCGGGGGCGCCTTCTTCGCCCGCGCCCTGTTCCACGCCGCCGATGTCACCCGCTCCGGCGACACCACCCGCTGGGCCTCGTCCGCCCGCCTCCACCGCCTCTCCTGCGCCCGCTGCGGCACGCCGGTCTTCGCCGAGCCGCAGGACGGCCCCTGGCTCGCGGTCGCCCTCGCCACCCTCGACGACCCCATGGCGCTCTCGCCCGGCAGCCACATCTGGGTCAGCCGCAAGCTCCCGTGGACGCTGATCGACGACGGCCTGCCGCAATATCCGGAAGGGAACTGATCGTTCTTCCCCCGGGTCGGAGCCCGATTAGGGGAGGTGGCTCGGTGCGCGGCGCCAAGACGGATCGAGGCTCAGGACGGCGGATCACCGCCGCGACGCCCTCACGCCCCACGCGTATCGCATCGCACCGCACGGCCCGGTTGGTTGCAGTCGCCCCGAAGTTCCGCTTTTGTTCGCCTATGCCGGAACGCACACCCCTAGGCGGAACGCACGCGCGGGACTTCGACGATGGCCGTCAGCAGGTCCCGCTATCCGAACTGACCGGCGACGATCTCGGCTATGTCCGTTTCGACTGCACGCGGTGTCCGCGTCGCGGCAAGATCAGGCTCGAGGCGTTGCGGGCCCGCTTCGCCCCCGCCGCCGGCCTGGTCAACATCCTCAACGCCGTCGCGCCGAAGGACTGCCCGGGAGCCAGACGCGACGCCCAGGGGATCAAGCGCTGCGGCTTCCACTACAGGGGCCTGCGCTGATGACAAGGGGAGGAAGGCGGCGCTTGCCCGCAACGAAAACGGCGGCCGCATCGCTGCGGCCGCCGCTTCGAATTCGCCGGGAAATCCGGAAAACCTAGGCTTCCTCGGTCTCCGGGGCCGCGGGGGCAGCCTCCTCGCGGGCCTGCATCTGGCGCTCGGCGATGCGGGCGGACTTACCCCGGCGGTCGCGCAGGTAATAGAGCTTGGCGCGGCGCACCACGCCCCTGCGCTTCACCTCGATGGACTCGATCATCGGGCTCATCACCGGGAACAGCCGCTCGACGCCCTCGCCGAAGCTGATCTTGCGCACGGTGAAGCTCTCGTTGATCCCGTGGCCGCCTCTAGCGATGCAGACGCCCTCATAGGCCTGGACGCGCTCGCGCTCGCCTTCCTTGATGCGGACGTTCACGCGCACGGTGTCGCCGGGCTGGAACTCGGGGATCTTGCGCTTGGCGAGAAGCCGGTCGGCTTCTTCCTTCTCGAGGGTCTCGATCATATTCATGGTCTTCGTCCTTACTGGGCTTCAATCGCCCTTTGCCTGTTGATTGGCGGGTCGCCGCGCCCACAAGTCCGGCCGCCGCTCCCGCGTGGTCTTCTCCCGCTGCGCCTGCCGCCATTTCCGGACCTCGGAATGGTTGCCGCCCAGCAGGACCTCGGGGATGTCCAGCCCTTCGAACGCCCGCGGCCTGGTGTACTGCGGATGTTCGAGGAGCCCGTCCTCGAAGCTCTCTTCGGCCAAGCTCTCCGCCTGCCCCAGAACACCCGGGACCAGCCGAACGCAGGCCTCGATCGCCACCAGCGCCGCCGCCTCGCCACCGGCCAGGACCGCGTCGCCCACGGCGACCTCCTCGAATCCGCGGGCCTCGATGACCCGCTGGTCCACCCCCTCGAACCGACCGCAGAGCACGATCAGTCCGGGCCCTTGGGCCCACTCACGCACCCGCGCCTGGGTCAGGGGCTGGCCCCGGGCGCTCATGTACAACAGCGGCCGTCCGCGCCGCTCCACGCTGTCCAGCGCGGAGGCGATCACGTCCGCCCGCATCACCTGTCCAGGGCCGCCACCCGCGGGGGTGTCGTCGAGGAAGCCGCGCTTATCTTTGGAAAACGCCCGAATGTCCACTGTTTCCAACGTCCAAAGCCCCTGCTCGCGCCAGGCGGAGCCGATCAGCGACACCCCCAGCGGGCCGGGAAAGGCCTCGGGGAACATGGTCAGCACGGTGGCTTCGAAGGACATGGCGGTCCTTACGCCCCCGCCGCCGCGCGAAGGTCAAGCCTTGCCGCGACCAGACGCCGCGCGTAATCGGCGGCCCATGGAACCTGAGACCCTGCCCGAAACCCTCACTCAGACGCTCCAGCTGGAGCGCATCGAAGTGAACCTCTTCCGCGGCACCACGGCGGACAATTCGCCGGGGCGGATCTTCGGCGGCCAGGTGATCGGCCAGTCGTTGCTGGCGGCCTACGAGACCGTCGAGGGGCGGATCTGCCACTCCCTGCACTGCTACTTCATCCGGCCGGGCGACCCGACCG